>Ga0207674_10000812_pt1 | contig 40554 bp, 36 predicted proteins | sample KBSCornC72_FD_184303 | JGI IMG/M metagenome (GOLD analysis project Ga0207674, IMG submission 184303) | Corn rhizosphere microbial communities from Kellogg Biological Station, Michigan, USA - KBS Corn C7-2 (SPAdes) (version 2) | ecosystem: Host-associated > Plants > Roots > Rhizosphere > Soil ... | reverse complement strand
ACGGTCGAGTTCATATTCCTTCTGTTTCCGGAATTCAAGGGGTAGGGCGGGAGGGACTCGAACCCTCACTCCACTTGCGTGGAAGCGGATTTTAAGTCCGCTGTGTCTGCCATTTCACCACCGCCCCAGGCGCGCATAGGCGCGTATCTGTTCGCCAGCATACCACACCTTCCCCTACCTGAACCAGCGACACAGCACACCGCTCTAGACGCTGCCCGATAGTTGACACCGCCCGCCAGCCGGGGCATACTGCCGGGAGGAAGCAGATGAGGCTTTTGTAGAGATGGTTCTTCGTCCGTCAATGACGGCCGATTATGGAAGGAGCCGTGGCGATGGCATGGTGGCAGTTCCGGCGGCGCTCTGGCGACGGAAAGGACATCACAACCGCTGACAATACGAGGCAGCGCTCGCTCATGGGGCGCCTGTTCCTTCGCGACGTGCCGTATGTCTTGCCGAAAGATATGGGCGAGATCAACCGGCTCGACTTTCAACACTACATGATGCGCTCGGCGCTTCGCGGCAACTATGCGGCGCCCATCGGCACACCAGACACCATCCTGGATGTGGGCAGCGGCACCGGACGCTGGGCTATCGAGATGGCGATGCTCTTCCCACGGGCCAGCGTGGTTGGGATTGATGTGGCGGCGCCCCAACCGGATAAGAGCGCTGCTGGCGCCGTCGCGCAGCCCGCCAACTACCAGTTTGTGGCTGGCAATATCCTCGAAGGATTGCCCTTCCCCGATGGCAGCTTCTCTTATGTGCATCAGCGCTACATGATCGGCGCGATCCCTCGCGACCAGTGGCCGCATACCGTTGCGGAACTGGTGCGCGTGACGCGACACGGCGGCTGGGTCGAGCTGGTAGAGGCTGGCACATCACAGGGCGGCGGCGCAGCGCTGGCCACGGTGGATGGATGGGTGGCCTCGGTGCTGGCGCGGCGGGGACTGGATATCTACCTTGGCTCCCATCTGCGCGAGTTCCTGGAGGGCGCTGGCGCGAGCACCATTACAGTGCGCGAGGTCAACCTGCCGCTGGGAGCCTATGGCGGTCGCATCGGCACGCTGGTCGAGTCGGACTACTTCGCCGCGGTGGACGCCATGCGCGCTCCAGTGATCGCGCTCGGGATGGCGACGGAAGACGAATACGAGCGCGCCGCGCAGGCCGCGCGCCAGGAGGTGCAGCTCGGCAGGTGCGTCTTCCCGGTCTATGTCGTCTATGGACAGCGGCCATAGCGTGCGAGCTACCAGGGACTGGGGGGAGCGCGAGATGCTATGCTACCGATATGGGCGCCTCGCCCGGCTCACCAGCACTGCGGTCCGAGAGCGCCCTTGTCCCACCGTCTGAGGCTGTCTCCAGGAGGTATCTTGCGTGGCTGATTCCATATCTGAGGCTGCTCCGCCGCCGATGCATACGCGCGTCACCGAGCTTTTTGGCATCCGCTATCCCATCGTTCAGGGCGGGCTGGCGCACCTCGCTTTTTCCGGGTTGGCCGCCGCCGTCTCTGAGGCAGGCGGGCTTGGCCAGATCGGCATGGCTTGTTTCGAGACGCCAGAGGCTATGCGTGCCGACATCCAGCGGCTGAAAACCCTGACAACACAGCCGTTCGGCGTCAACTTCCCGCTCGGCCACATACCCGTCGAGCCGTTCGTCGCCGTCGCGCTGGAAGAGGGCGTGCACGTCATCTCGATCACCGCTGGCAACCCGGAGAACGTCTTGCGCCAGATCGCCGCCAGTGGCGTGAATCCGCTGCCGAAGACGATGGTGCTGGTCGCGGGGACACGAGCAGCGCGCAAGGCGCAGGATCTCGGCGCGGACGCGGTGATCGCGGTGGGCTATGAGGGTGGCGGCCATCTTGGGCGCGATGATGTGGGCACGCTGGTGCTGACGCCGAAGATTGTCGAGACGGTGAGCATTCCCGTGCTGGCGAGCGGCGGCATTATGGATGGCCGCGGCATGGCGGCGGGCCTGGCGCTCGGCGCGGATGGTGTGGAGCTGGGAACGCGCTTTATCGCCGTCCAGGAGTGCATCGCCCACCAGAACTACAAGGAGGCGCTGGTCGCCGCGACCGAGGCCGATACGGTCATCATCGAGCGCACGATGGGACGGCCCGCGCGTGTCCTACGGCGCGGCCCGCTGGTGGAACGTATCCTCGCCATCGAGGATGATCTGACCAGGCGCAACGCCAGCCGCGAAGAGGCGTTCGAGGCGCTCTACCCATTGATTCGTGGCGAGGTGAACAAGGCCGCGGCCATCGAGGGGCGACTCGACGACGGCTTCATCTGGGCGGGCGAGGGCGTCGGCCTGATCCGCGACATCCCAACCGCCCGCGAGCTGATCGAGCGGATGGTACGCGAGGCCGCCGCAGCTACCGAGCGTACGCGCGGCATGTTCGGGTGAGGCCGCTCTGAAGCAACATCGCGGCATGAATGCCGCGGCTAATCGCCCACGATCAATCCATGCCTCCGGTTGAGCGAATACCGAACGGGTAGGATTAGCCGCACCCTGCGGGGCGCTGGCGCTACGCTTGCTCTTCGTTCGCTCCGAGCCTCGTCCTCTCGGCTCGCGCACCCGCGGGCTTCAGCCTGCGGCGCGGGAAGCCGGAATATACCGTGCCGTGCGCGGCGCTTTCTACGGCTGTGTAGCCTCCTGCAACCCATCGAGCTGGTAGACCTGGAGCGGCAGCGTCTTGCCCTTGACCACCAGCGGATCGAGCGCGTGGGCGACTATCTGCGGGGCAACGGCGGCATAGGTGGCGGCGCTGAGGATGATCTGGTCTGCGGCGCCCGACTGGAGCCGTTGCGCGATATTCACCGCGTCGCCAATCGCCGTGTAATTCTGCAGGCGTTCACGCGAGCCGATATTGCCGACGACCGCCAGCCCCGTATGCACGCCGATGCCATAGTGGACCGATTCGGCGTCGGGTGGTAGCGCCGCATGGTGCCGCTGGAGCGCCGCGCGCATCGCCCAGGCCGCCCGTACCGCCCGCGTCGCATGGTCCGGTTGAGCTAGTGGCGCGTTGAAGATTGCCATCAGCGCGTCGCCGATGAACATCGTCAGCGTGCCTTCCTCGCGCCAGATCGCCTCCGTCAGAATGTTGAGGTAGTCATTGAGGATACGTACCAGCTCGCCAGGAGCGATCCGCTCGGCAAGCTGGGTGTAGCCGCGAATATCGGCGAAGAGCACGGTAATCTCGCGCGTCTCGCCACCCAGGTTGATGGCCGACGAATCCGCCAGCAGCTGCCGCACCACCGCCGGATGCACGTAGCGCCCAAAGAGCCGCTGAATCTCCTCGGTCTGGCGCTGACTCCGGCGCAGCTCGGTCAGGTCATCCACCACCATCGCGACGCCCAGCGGCTCGCCCTGGCCGTCGCCCGCGCGCAACGGCGAGACATTCAGCCGCAGACATACCTCGCCGCGCTGGGGCAGTGTGCGCGTCACCTCATGCCCCAGCGTTGCCGCCGTGCCGTTGATCGCCTGGAAGAGAATGTGGGCAAGCGTCGGGTCGCCGATACTCGCCAGCACCTCCTGATACGACCGCCCGATGGCCCCAGACGCGACGAGATTGAAGATGCCCTCAGCCGCACGATTGAAGGTCGTCACCATGCCTGCCGTATCCGCGGTAATGACGCCGCTGGCCATGGAGGCGTAGATATTCTCCATGTAGGTCTTCATTGCGGTGATTTCACGCACGTGGTGGCGCAGATCCTCGAAGAGCCGGGCATTATCGATGGCGATGGCGGCCTGATTGCAGAAGGCGGCGAGCAGATCAAGGTGCGCGGTGTCGAAGAGCGCGCGCTCGGTACGGCTATCCACATAGACGACGCCGACCGCGCCGCCGCGCACTCGTAACGGCGCGCACATCACCGAGTGGATGCCCTGAATCACGACACTCTCATGCTGTCGCAACCGCTCATCCATCTGGGCATCGATGGTCAGCAGTGGGCGTTGCCGCTCCCAGACATCGCGCACGATATTGCGGCTCAGCCCAAAATCACCCTGGGCCAGCGGGCGGCCATCCGCTCCGCGCGCCGCCGCGAATTGCAGATCGCCGCCCATCTCGTCGCGCAACATCAGGAAGCCGCGCTCGGCATGTACCACGTCGATGAGCTGGTCGAGCACGCGGCTCAGCACATCGTCAAGGTCGAGCGAGGTATTGAGATCCTGCGCAATCTGGTAGAGCACCGAGAGCCGCTCGCGCTCGTCCTGGAGCGCCGCGACGTTATCCTGCGCGGTCTGTACCGAGGAGGTCAACCGTTTGAGCGCATGCTCCAGCTGCGCCAGGCGGAGGTCCGCAGTGCGCGCGGTTTCGAGCGCCTCCGCCAGCAGCCGGGTGCGCGGATCGCTCAGATTGGCGGAGAATTGCCCCTCGGCGGCAGGCTCAAGTGAGCCGGCGAGGCGGTGCATAGCGGCGGCGATTTCCGACAGCCCGGCAGCTATCGAGGCGACGTCCTGCCGCGCGCGCGCCTGGGCAGCGCGTGCCACCCCCGCGACGTGAGCCGCCTTCGATGGCTCGCCCAGATGGGTGACGAGCGCGCCTTCATCGTCGAGCGTTGGCGTGGGAATCGATGAAGGCGGTGGTGTAGGATCTTCGGGCGGGGTCAACTCTCCCCCAGCCGCATTCGAGCCAGCGCCCATGCCCAGCACCACCGTTGGCTCGTCATCGAGGCTGGGTGCATCGTTGGGAACTGGTCCAGACTGCTGACCATCCGCAGCGTCTTGTGATGTCGCCATAACATTCCGATCCGTGTGAGCGTGTGAGCGTGTGAGCGTCTGTGCGCCAGCGCGGCATAGCGCCGTCATCCGCGATCATCGCGTGGTGGCGCATCGTGACATGCGGGGCGCATCCATCGGCGCGGGCGCGTGTCACCGGGAAAGCGGTACATCGAGTATAACACGAAGGTGAGCGTCCTGTGTATCCTGAAGTCTGCAATCACCCATAGAGCCAGGGGCATCATGGTATTTAGCATGACCTTCGGGTATAGCTCACCCCGTGAGGGGTGTATCCGGGGCCGACCGAAGGTCTACCGCGCGGGGCCACTTCTGATTTTGATTTCCCTGCCCTTATGCTACTCCTCGCGCGCCAGACGCCTAAAGTGGGGGGCCAGAAAAGTGCATGCCCTATGCCGACTCTCCGCGTAGCCCAGTATTTCCGATCCGAGGGTATCTGCCGGGAATAGTCAAGTGACGGAAATGCCCACTATTTCAGGAGGCGCAGCATGGCAACACAGGGTAATCGCAGGAAGTTGGAGCAGATCGAGCGGACGCTGGAGCGCCAGTGGCGCAGTCTCGCGCTCGCCGAGCAGCGCGGCCAGCCCGCCGCCGTCCTGGAGCGGATGTACGCCGCCTATCTGCGCACGCTCGATGCCTACATCGTTTGCGCGCGGGCGCATGTCGGGAAGGACGCCGCCAGCCGCCTCGCGTCGTAAGCAGGTAACAACGGTATGGCGGCGTTGTTCTGGGGGTTCCGCGCCGCAGGCTGAAGCCCTGCGGCTAATCGCTCTCGCACAATCGTATTTCAGGGGACACGAACATACCCGGCCAGGATTAGCCGCGGCATTCATGCCGCGAAGCTGGATTATCAACCACCTGGCCCGTCCGCCGCGACGGTGGATTATTCCTAACCTCTCCCTTCAAGTCTTCCCCTGCCGCGGTGATGGGCTATCAACCACCTCAACCCACGAACGCACCTCATGTCACGGCGGTAGATTAGCGTTAACCGCTACCCCACAAACTCCGCCAGCCGTTTGCCTACCTCAGAGGGCGCGTCCTCCAGTAGCAGGTGGCCCGCGTTGGCGATGGTGACGAACTGCGCGCCGGGAATCTCATCGCGCAGCCGCTCGCCCAGCGCTGGCGGCGTGACCTTATCCTGCTCGCCCCAGAGCAGCAGCACCGGGACCGTCAGCTTCGCGTTATCGGTCGCCACCGAGTTCATGTAGCTGGGATTCATCAGACGGATGTGCTGATAGAGCATCTGCTTGCCGACGTTGCTGTTCCACTCGTCCACATACGCCGCGATATGGTCGCTGGCAAGCTTCGAGACAGCGCCGTTGGGCAGCGTCTTGCGCATATCGTTGAGCACGTCCTCGATGCTGGCGTGATGTGGCGCCTCGGGATCCTGGTGTTTCGCCATATCCGGCAGCGGCCAGTTGGGCGCGAACGCCTTCTCGAAGGCGTAGGAGTTGATCAGCGCCAGCCGCGCGACGTCCTCGCGGAAGAGCCGGTTGGCCAGCACCTGGGCCACCGCCGCACCCAGGCCAATCCCCACCAATGTCACCTCGCTCAGCCTCAGCCCCTGGAAAGCGTAGAGCAGCGAGTCGGCATGGCCCCAGATGCTCGTATCCGACGGCCAGGGATGGTCCGACTGCCCATAGCCAAGCATATCGAAGGCGTAGACCGCGTGTCCCGTCGCGGCCAGCGCTGGCATAACGCCATCCCAGACGAACGCGCCGCCGGGCAGATCGTGCAGCAGCACAATCGCCCCACGTGGCCCCGCCCCTTCATTGGCGACGACGTAGCTCAGGTTATAGTGGATGCTGCGCGCCGTGCCTCGTTGCGTGGCGACCGCCGGGGCGCTGGCCTTCGCGGGAGGCGCGCTCGCGGCGCTATCCTGTGGCTGCGGCGCGGCTGGCTGCGGGGCTGCGGGCTGCATGGGTTCTACAGGCTGCGCGGGCGTCTGGTCGCTTTCCGGTGTCTCGCTCATGGGCTGTTATCTCTTCCTAATCGTTAGTGATTCCGTTGGTCAGGCGCGGGCAAGCAACGTCGGCACGTTGAAGAAGGCGGAAAAGCCCGCGTAGCGCGCCGCCGGGCCAAGCGCCGCCTCGATAGCCATCAGCCGGTTGTATTTGGCCACCCTCTCCGAGCGCGCCGGAGCGCCGGTCTTGATCTGGCCCGCGTTGGTGGCGACGGCGAGGTCGGCGATGGTGGTATCCTCCGTCTCACCGGAGCGATGGGAGATAACCGAGGTGTAGCCCGCGTGCGCGGCCATCTCGATGGCGGCCAGCGTCTCGGTCAGCGTGCCGATCTGGTTGAGCTTGATGAGGATCGAGTTGCCTACGCCCTCGCGGATGCCGCGCGCCAGCCGCGCGGTGTTGGTGACGAAGAGGTCGTCGCCGACGAGTTGGACGCGCTTGCCCAGCCGCTGTGTCAGCTCCGCCCAGCCCGCCCAGTCGTCCTCGGCCAAGCCATCCTCGATGGTGATGATGGGATACTCGCCGATCCACTGCTCGTAGAGGCCGACCATCTCACTTGCGGTGAGCGTGCGTCCCTCGCGCGCCAGCTCATACTTACCATTGTTGTAGAACTCGCTGGCGGCGGGATCCAGCCCCAGGAAGATATCGCCGCCCGGCTCGTAGCCCGCCGCCTCGATGGCCGCGACGATCACCTCCAGTGCGTCGCGATTCGAGCCGAGCGACGGCGCGAAGCCGCCCTCATCACCGACGTTGGTGTTGAGCTTGCGGTCGTGCAGCACCTTCTTGAGCGCGTGGTAGACCTCGGCGCACCAGCGTACCGCCTCGGTGAACGTCTCCGCGCCGACGGGCAGGATCATGAACTCCTGCAGGTCGGTCGAGTTCTCGGCGTGCTTGCCGCCGTTGAGGATATTCATCATCGGCACGGGCAGCGTCCGTGCGGACGTTCCGCCGATGTAGCGGTAGAGCGGGACATTGGTGGCGGCGGCGCCAGCGTGCGCCAGCGCCAGCGAGACGCCGAGAATCGCGTTGGCGCCCAGTGTGCCTTTGTTTTCGGAGCCATCCAGCTCGATCATCCGCTCATCCAGCGCGACCTGATCGAGCGCGTCCAGGCCGGTGAGTGCGTCCTGTATCGTCTCGTTGACATTCTGGACGGCCTTCAAGACGCCCTTGCCGCCGTAGCGGTCGGTGTCACCATCGCGTAGCTCCACCGCCTCGTGCGCGCCGGTGGATGCGCCCGACGGCACCATCGCCGTGCCCGACGCGCCGTCGAGCAGCGCCACCGTCACCTCGACGGTCGGGTTGCCGCGTGAATCGAGCACCTCGCGCCCGGTAATCGCCTCGATGATCGTCTCGTCGCCCAGCATCGTCATGCCCGTGCCTCTCCTCTCGCGGCGCATAGGGATATGCGGTTGTATCGTTGAGATCCCCGTTGATGCAATGATACAACGCTCCGCGCGGATTATAGGAAGCGGAGACAGCAGGCGTCAAGGCGCACGGGCTAGCTGGCGAGCGGATACATCAGCGCGTTGGTATAGGTCGTCTCGCCAGTTGTGCAGAGCGCCATCCAGCCGCTGGTGTAGGACGTATCAGTAACGGTCGGCAGCGCGATGCCGTTGATATAAGGTGTGATCTGGCTGCCTTTGTAGAGGACGCCCACCTCAAAATGTGCGGCCAGCGTGCCGTTTAACGTGCCGTCGGTCGGCATCAAGTTAGCCACCGTGCCGTTTCCGTCAACTTTGAAGATTTGATAGGTCTTCCCAGCGGGGTCAATCTGGAAGTAGTAGCCGGTGATATTGGTCACGCCACCGTTGGTGTTCCCTTCGCCCTGGCGGAAACCGAGCACGACGGACCCCGACGCTGGCTGGGCGATGGTGGCCACATAGCCGTCGTCCTGTGGCACATCTTTGCGCTGGATGCAGCCAAGGTGAGTCGAGTCCGTCGCCGTCAGGTCGACGCCGTTACCACCACCACCCGGGCAGGCGGTCGTTACATTGCTGCTCTTCTGCCACGGCGTCGTCGGCTGCTGGTCCTGAGGGCAGAAAGGCGATGGATCAGAGATTTTCAGGTTAGCGGTGGCGCTGTCCACGCCGGAAGGAGGCGACAGTGGGCTTGTCACATCGGCGCTGATACCCGATGGTGTGGCGGTAGCCGTGGCAAACGGTGTCCTTTGAGCGGCTGCGGCGGTCGCCGTGATCGCCGCGACAGCAGTCTGCGCCGCCGCAGTCGAATTCGCCTGGGCGCTTGCCGTCTGCTGGGCCGTGCGTGTCTGTTGCGCCTGCTGCTTCTGTTGCTGCTGCACGATCAGCCCACCCGCGCCGACGATAGCCACGAGCAGGATGATTGCCGCGAGTAGCGCAAGCCAGACACGTCCCACCCCTGGCTGGCGTGGCGTTTTCTGCTTGCCCACGGGCCATTTGGGCGCTGGCCCCTGCGAGATCTTTCCGCCAGCGGCGGGCATGGGCGCCGGAGCCACGGGCGCGACGACATCGCCAGCGGCCGATTTCTGCGCAAGCGCATCTTGCAGCGCCGCCGCATAGTCCGCGACGGACGGGTAGCGCAGCGTCGGGTCTTTGGTCAGCGCGCGACTGAGCACGCCGTCCACCTTCGCGGGCAGCGCCGCGTTATACGAGCGCACCGAGGGGGGCGTCCCGTAGAGGTGCCCCTGTGTCAGCGTCGCCATGTCGCCTTCATAGGGTGTGTGTCCTGTGAGCAGCTGATAGGTCATCACCGCCAGGGCGTACTGGTCGCTGGCGGGCGAGAAGTTGCCTTTAAATTGTTCGGGCGCCATATAGGCGAGCGTACCCGAGACCTTGGTGCGGTGGCTGCTGCCGTCGGCGCCGCGCGCGATGCCAAAGTCGGCCAGCAGCGCGTGCCAGTGGCCGTTCGGCTCCAGCTGCAACAGCACGTTGCCGGGCTTCACGTCACGATGGACGACGCCGCGATCATGGGTATACTGGAGGGCGGCGGCCACCTGGCCGATGAGGTCGGCAACGAAGGCTGGCGAGGCGGGCAGTGTCAGCGGATGCGCCGTCCGGCCCTTGATGGCGTCGGCCAGCGAGCCATCGGGCGCAAACTGCATGACGAGGTAGAGCAGGTCGCCCTGGACGCCGCTATCATGCACCGGCAGAATGTTGGGATGCGAAAAATTGCCGAGCAGCCCGGCCTCGCGCTGGAACCGCCGTGCGATATCCGCGATCTGCGCGCTATCGCCTTCGCCATCTTCATCGGCCTGCACGATCTTGACGGCGACGGCGCGATTCCCGACCCGGATCTGCTCGCCGAGATAGACCTCGCCCATGCCGCCCTCGCCGATTTTGCGCACGAGCTTGCAGCCGCCTACCTCACGTCCTTCCAGATGCAACATCGCGTCCTCCAGCGTCGTATCTGTCGTCCAGCCGTCATCTCATATCATTCGCGATAGCTCGTCCGCAGTATACCAGAGCAGCGGTATCTCTCCAAGTTAATACGTTGCGCGCTCGCTGGAAGTTCACAGGCAGCGGGCGTTGAGGGCAAACAAATCTGGAGCGCGGAGCAGCATAGGTGGAGGCTCAACTCCCTGAACGCTTCCCGACTGATTGGCGCAGCACTCCGGCGACCATCGCGGGCTGGAACATCGCAGCGGATGGCTTGAGCAGGTGGGTCACGTCTACGAAGATGCGCAGTGCATGCTCGTCGTGCGCGATTGCCCGCTTCACACCGTCGAAATAGCTGTACATGAGGCGACTCGCCATACCCCCTGACGCGCCACCGACTGTGAATGGTGAGCGCAGGTCTTCACTGGTCGCCATCAGCCAGGGAGTAGCAAATACCTTTGCCAGAGCCTTCTGGAAGCGGCGTCCCAGGTCGGGTCGATTCCCCGTCGACTCCCTGAGTGTCTTTTCGAGCTCGAGTGCGGTGAGCGCGGCGACCGCTATACCCTGCCCGTAGTACGGATTCAACTGGCAAACGCTGTCTCCGACCGCGAGAAATGCCGCTGGCCAACGCGAAAGCCGCTCGAAATGTCGCCAGCGGTTCTCCATGCGCTGATACCCGTAGATGTTCGACAATGGCTCGGCATGCTTGACGGCCTCGGCCAGCTGCGGTATTGTCATTCCTTCTAGAAAAGCCAGAAAGCCCGCCTCATCGGTTGGCGGGTGGTCATCGCCAACGCCCGCCACAGTCACGATCCAGCGGTCGTCCTCGATAGGCATAACGATGCCGCCACGCCGTATCTGTGGCCAGGAATTGAGCAGAGCCAGTACCTTCCAACTGGCCTGAGATGACTGCTGGCGACGATACTGGCGCGTCGCATAGCCCAGCTTGCCATCGATTGTCTCCGTCGGCGGCTGTTCGTAACCCAGCGCCGCCAGCCAATCGAGTATATGAGAATCGCGCCCACTGGCATCCACCACCAAGTCAGCCGTCAACGCATCCTCCGCACCAAGCGTATGCGCTTCGGGGTCGCGCACTCGAACACGGACGCCTGTGACGCACTGCTCATCTGAAACCGAGAGCAGACCTACAGCCTCACGCAGCGCAAGAAAACGGATGCGGGGATGAGCAGCCAACCTGCGCCGGATGGTTCCCTCCAACAGTGGACGGCTACAGGTAAGCGCCTGATACTCCGAGGCGAAGCGTGGCAAGACGCCATAGACAGTATGGAACTCCAGATCCTTGATCCAGTCAATCCGCTCTGCCCCTGCCGTCTCCAGTTCCGCCGAGATACCTGGGAAGAGTTGCTCGAGAATTCGCAGCCCGCGTAGCAGCAACCCATGCACGTGGCGCCCCTGGGGAACGCCAGCGCGAGCCTCCGCCCCACCGGATAGGACATCACGGTCGAGTATGGTCACCTGCTCGAAATGATCCGTGAGTACACGCGCGGCAAATAGCCCGGCCATGCCGCTGCCGATGACAAGTGCCTGACGCATTGTCGGTCTCCTCTCATTTAGGCGAGTTCGCTAGGACGCAAGCGGACGGCAATATGAGCACGAGGTCAGATCAGGTGATTAGGAGTGTCTGGCAAGGATACGACAGAGCGCGGGGTCAAGCCTACGAGAGTATGTGAGTAATGATACACGCCCCCGATGATGCAGGCAATGGCAGTCATAATGGCCAGGTGCGCGTCAACTGAGCGAGCAGTGGATTAGCCGCGTCGGCGTTCGCGGCGGATGACGAAGCGCGTGCCATACTCCTCATCTGAAAACGTCGCGCCTTTGTTATCCACCAGGTCGGTCTGGAGCGCGGCGGCCTGCATCTGCTCCCAGGTGAGCGTCACGCCGCGCTTGCGGGCAACCGGCTTTTTCAGCAGCATCACCCAGATTGCGCCGTTGGGCATGATGCGCCACTGGAGCGCGGCGAAGCGCTCGGCCAGTCCATCGGCGGCGCGAAGCCATACGAAGATGATATCGTAGCGAGTCTCGCTGTCGTCGGCATCGGCAACGGTCACGCCCGGCGGGCAGGCGTCCCGCAGCAGCGCGGCGGAGGGCGCGGGCGCGTCCAGCAGCAGGATCGAGCTGCCCGGCGCGATGCCGAGTTTGCGGGCGAGGTTCGATGCGTCCAACATACAGCGCCTCTAATAGCTCTCGTGGACTACGTCGTTTTCGGCTTGCGTCCGCCGTATGCGAGGTTTTTCAGCAGCCGTCCCTCGGCGGAATCCTGGATGAGTGTAGCGAGTCGCCGCTGGCGAGTCGCGTCGGTCTTCGCGCTCATCACCCACCAGAGGGCGGTCCGCTGGTAGGAGGGTATCTGCGCCTGAAAGAACGCCCAGGCTGGCGCATTCGCGCGGAACGCCGCCTCGTCTGCCTCCTCGAGCGATTGCGGATGGTTCTCGAAGGAGTACCGGCCCGCCTGGCGTGGATCGCGTCCGGTGAAGGCTTTGAGGCCTGCTGGCTCCATCCGCCCCTGCTCGATGAGCAGCTCGGCGCGGCGGATGTTGACCGCGCTCCAGATGCTATGCGGCGTGCGTGGCGTGAAGCGGGCAGTATAGCGATTCTCGTCGAGCGCGCGCACGTGGCCGTCGATCCAGCCGAAGCAGAGCGCCTCATCCACCGCCTGCGCCTGGGTGAAGCCGGTCACGCCGGAGCGCTTCTTGTAGAAGCCGAGCAAGAGCTCCTGTTCGCTGGCATGGTGCTCCCGCAGCCAGACGCGAAACTCCTCCGGCGCGCGAAAAAAGGTCGGCTCCATCACTATCCTCGGGCTATTCTCCGTCGTCATCACGATACGAACATGCACCTCTATTGTAGCAAACAGGTGTTCTATAGGCCAGCGCGCGTAAGTAGCGCATCTGCCCACCTTTGGTCACTATCCGTGGTAGTGATACTCTGCTAGATGTCCGGGGAATTGCTATAAGCCTATTCAAAAAAGAAGGAATACATCCCTATGCAAGAGATTACTATTCCGCTTGATGATCAGAGTGCCGAGCGCCTCAAAGCACTAGCAAAGCAGCGCGGCGAGACCGTTGAGGAGACCGCGCAAGCCTTGCTGCGCTCGACACTCCCTCCATCCCCTACTCCATTCGCGCCTGATGATCCAGATGGCTCGAAGGCCATCCTGGCACTGGCAGGAACGGCGCACTATCCTGGTATCGTTGGCAAGGTCAATACAACCAATGAAGAGATTGACCGGCTCATTACCGAGGAGGCTATGAATCCCCATGCGGACGACTAGTCTCTTCGTCGATACCTCGGGCTGGATGGCTCAATTGTCTCCGAATGAGATGTGCCACGACCAGGCGAACGCGGAACTGCGCCAAGCCATGTTGGACCTGCATATTACTATCTATACGACCGATCAAGTGCTCGCAGAAGCTGGGTTCGTGCGTCTGCTCACCTGACCTAAGGGGAACGACGTGCTCGCGGTTGGTGGGTACCTGCGAGAGCTACGACCAGCCCTGGCACACACGTGACATCTACGCCTGGCGCTCGCTGCCCGCGTCCAGCGGGGGAATGGCGGGCGAGTTCAGACCCAGGCTGATGCGCGCCCGCGCCGAGCGGATCACCTGGCGGATGCGTCCGCGCCGCGCCGGACTCATCTCGTGGTGCAGCATGGGGCGTCCTAGCAGCGGAAAGATCACCGAGCTGAGGATGGCAACCGCCAGCACCGCGCCGTACGTCGCCGGCTGAAGCTGCTTGAGATTGATGCCGACCTGCGCAATCGCGACGATCAGCGTCAGCGGCGCGCTCAGCAGCAGGATCGCGCCGGTGGTCGAGCGCCAGGAGACGCCCGCGAAGAGCAGCAGCGGCGTCGCCAGCAGCCGCAGGAAGAGCAGGCCCGCTAGCAGTCCGCCGATCAGCAACAGCGTCTCGCCGTTCAAGAGAACGCTCAGCCGCAGGCTCATCCCGACCGAGATGAAGAAGAGCGGGATGAAAAATCCCTGCCCCATCGTGCTGAGCTTGCGCCCGACGGTATTGTGTCCGCGAAACGCGAAGCTGCACACCGCGCCCGCGATGAACGCCGCCAGGATCTGCTCGACCTCCAACAGCACCGCAATCGCCGCGAACATCAGCATGAACGCGAGAGCGGCGCGCACGCCTAACTCCGCCGTATCGCGCGCGTGGAAGAGCCGCATGAACCGTCCAGGCGAGCTGGCGACGGACGTATTTAGCCAGCGGAGGACGAGGTAGCCGACGAAGAGCAGCGCCGCCAGCTTCAGCGCCGCCAGCGCCAGGGGCAGCCCCACGCCGAAGCGGCTGACGAGGTCATAGGTCGTTACGTCGAGAATCGTCAGGAACTCTCCGAGCGCGCCGACAATCAGGATGGTCTGGCCAAAGCTGCTCTGCGTCAGTTGCAGCTCTTTGAGCACCACCAGCAGCAGGCTGATCGAGACGGCCCCCAGCAGCAGAATGTAGATAGGTGGCAGGCGCAGATAGATGCCCACCGCCAGCACCAGCGCCTGCAAGCCAAGCGCGGCGCACCCGGCGCGGAGCAGCATCCCCGAGCCACGCCGACGCAGCATCGTAAAGTCGATTTCGAGACCAGCCAGGAACATCAGCAGCAGAAAACCAAACTGCGCCAGTGTCGTGAGGAAGATACCGGGATCGTGCATCCAGGGGAGCAGGTTGGCCGCCAGAATACCGAAGATCATCTCGCAGGGCGCGGTAAACCAGCCAATACGCTCGCTAATGATCGGCACGATGAACGCGCCCGCCGTTACCACCAGCAACATCAGCGCCTGTCTGGAATCCATGGACGATCCCTTCTCGATTTGGCCGCGTATTCCAGCGCGGGCCACACCGACATTCGCAGGTTTGATGCCGAGACTATACCCAGCCTCCCTGAGACCAGGCTGAGGGCAAGCTGAAAGAATGTCGGACCTTTGGAGAACCCGTCTGTCACCACGTGTTAGTATGGAGGTAGGTCTGCGCATGCCGATGCGCGAGAGAACGCATAACCGCTTCAGTGGAGAATAATCAAGGTGACATTTCGACCGTTTCCAGGCGCATCCCTGCCCGAAATGACGGTGCGCGAGGCTGCCAGCCATCTGGCCGAGCCAGATACAACCGCGCTCCTGCTCGATGTGCGCGAGCCATACGAATACATGCCGCGCCACGCACAGGGCGCTGTGAACATCCCCATGAGTCAGTTCGTCGCCCGGATTGCCGAGGTGCCCCAGGATCGGGAGGTGCTGGTAATCTGCGAGCACGGCTCGCGCAGCCAGGACGTCGTGCGCTATCTGATGCGCCAGGGCTATACGCAGGCCATCAACGTGGATGGCGGCACGGAGATGTGGGAGGCGGCGGGCCTGCCGATGGAGTACCCCGGCAAACAGTAGCGTCTCGTCGTGTCTCCCTGTAACTCCCATCTACCCCCTTCACCACAGCCACGAACAGGCGTATAGTGGCAGGTACGCGGCTGGCTGGTTATGCGCGCGCCCTGTGAGCGATGCGCGAAGCCAGGCGCTGAAAGGGGCAAAGTCACCATGGGCATCGTCGGCAACCTGATCAAGTATTTCTTCCGCGCCTTCTTCCGTATCATCTTTTCATCGCTGCTCTTTGCCATCATCGGCGCTGGTCTGGTGCTGGTCATCTCCTTCCTCGTCACCAACACCTGGCCGCCGACGACGCTGACTATTGCGGCAGCCGTCGTGATCGCGGTGCTCGCCGCCTATGCCGTGGGTATGACCGTGCTGGTGGGCGAGGCGATTGGCGCTGTTCGCGACGCCGAACAGGATGTGGCCAAAGGGGTGGGCGAGCTGGAGGGCAAGCTGGAAGGCAAGAAATAGCAGCTCCCGGCCCTGCTGGAATACGAATACGGAAACTATCGTCTTCTTTAAGCCGTTCAGCACGCAGGAGCTGCTGGCACGGGTGCGCGCCATGCTCCGCCGGATCGCGTTCGACGCGCGGTCGGCGCTCCCGTACTCTGGGACGGGGAGTGCGCTGCCGTCGGGAGGTAGCGTCGTCCATGGATCGCTGTGCGTTGACCCGTTAGCTCGTAGCGCTACCCTCGACGATGCGCCTCTCGATCTAACCCCGAAAGAGTTCGATCTCCTGCTGCTCTTCGTTACCAATCCCAACCGTGCGTTCAGTCGCTCATTTCTGCTCAGCCAGCTCTGGACCGACGATTTCGACCGGGTTGACCGCGTCGTCGACGCCCACATTACCCGCCTGCGCAAGAAGCTCGGCGCTGTCGGCGACCGTATCGTGACCGTATGGAGCGTTGGCTACCGCTTCGAGCTATAACGCACTGAAAATCCCACCACAAGACGGCGCATTCTAATCGCCTTTTCATCTCGGCGGCGCACACTATCAGCGGGTTTGGGCATTGCTTCACAGAGACCCTCCGCGAGTTTTCGCAACCTCTCTTGACATATTCGATACAATAAGATATATCTTAAACCAGGACGAGCGATACACGGCACTGGCGTAAGAAGCAGTAGCGAATTCGGTGCAGTGATTCACGTGAGTGATGCGATGAAGTGATGCGATGAAAGGTATGGAGAGCAGCATGTTTGGATCGCACGATCGCCCGGCATTTGCCTGGGGCGGCTCTGATGGGCCAGACGGCGAGTGGAAATGGACGGATCGCCCCACGCTTGACGAACAGATGGAACACATAGGCTATCACTGGGGGCATTGGGGACCACGACCGTTCCACCCGCCATTTCGCGGGCCGTTTGGCAGACCATTCTTCGGTGGGCCGTTTTTTGGAAGGCCATTTCACCACATGATGCGACGAGGACCATTTAATTTTGGAGGCGGCGCCCGCATGTTCGGGCGTGGCGACCTCAAGTATGCGTTGCTCGGCCTGTTGCAGGAACACCCCAAGCACGGGTACGAGATGATTAAGGATTTGGAAGAGCGCTCCGGCGGGTTTTATAGCCCCAGCGCGGGCGCGATTTATCCCACGCTTCAGCTGCTCGAAGATCGCGGCTGGGTTAGCGTGGAAGTTGTCGAGGGCAAGAAAGTCTACACGATTACCGACGCCGGTCGGCAGGCGCTCTCCGAGTATCAGGAGCGCTCCAGCGGCTTCCCATTCGGCGGTCCCGGCTTTGGCCCCGGCCCGTTTGGCGGCCCAGGTTTCGGCCCACACGGGCGTCACGGGCATCACGAACGGCCAGAGCGGCCAGAGCGGCCCGAACGCCCGGAGCGCGGACGCCGCGGTGACTGGGGTGACTGGGGCAACCAGCGGCGCGGACCGTGGGGTCCGTTCGGCTGGGAGACCGCGCCGGAGCTACGCGCGCTGGCCCACGAGAGCCGTGATGTGGCAAGCCTCGTGCGTCAGGCGGTCATGATTAGCGCTCGCGACCCCGAGCGGTTGAAGGAGCTGCGTAGCATTGTCGAGCGCACGCGCGGTGAGCTACTGACGTTCATCAGTCAGCGGCCCAGCGACCAGCCATCGGAGCCACGGCAGCCAGAGCAGCCGGGCGACCAGCCCGATCAGCCGACCAGCGGTGAGGGTCCAGTCGAAACCCTCTAAGCGGTGGCAATTGAGAACACCTGGCCCCTTCTCCTGACCGGAGAGGGGGCTTTTTTTGTGTCTGGCGGTTGAATGCATGTTCTATACTGGCAGCAGGAGGATCTGGATATGACATCTTCACAGCCACATGCATCTGAAGCATCTGGTAATGCGCCTATTGCCGCGCTCTATCGCCAGTTGCTGGATAGCTGGAACCGGCGTGACGCCAGCGCCTTTGCAGCGCTCTTCGACGAAGAGGGGCAGAGTATCGGCTTCGACGGCAGCCCGATGAGCGGACGCGATGAGATCGCCACAACGCTCGGCCAGATATTCGCCGACCACGTCACCGCGACCTACGTCAGCAAGATTCGCGGCATCCGCTTGCTCGCGTCGGATGTCGCGTTGCTGCGTGCGGTCGTCGGGATGATCCCGCCGGGGCAAGCGGATATCAATCCGGCGGTCAATGCCATGCAGACGATGGTGGCGGTCAACCGCGGGGGCGAGTGGCGCATCGCGCTGCTGCAAAACACGCCCGCGCAGTTCCACGGCAGGCCGGAGATGTCCGACGCGCTGACGCGGGAGCTACGCGAGCTGCTCTAGCGTCAGGCGCTCTGGTTGCCCTCGCGGCGTCTGGCATGCCACAATCACGGAGGATACATACGCTCAACCATGGCGGGCGCAGTGTCGCGTCCGTGCCGATTGCTGTGAAAGGATGGAGAACGCCGATGTTCTTACGCCTCGATGTCGAGCAACAGGAAATTCGCGAGCTGGTGCGCAAGTTTGCCCAGCAGGAGATCGCCCCGCATGCCGAGCAGTGGGACGAGGAGAGCCACTTCCCGCGCGAGCTCTTCCCGGCGCTTGGCGAGCTGGGGCTGGCGGGCACGCTCATCCCGGAGGAGTACGGCGGCGCGCAGCTTTCGCGGCTGACCGGCACGCTTATCTACGAGCAGATCGCCCAGGCAGATATGTCCACCGCCGTCTGGCTTGCCGTCCATAACATGGTCAGCGGGCTGATCGCCAAGTTTGGCAACGAGGAGCAGCGCCAGCGCTGGCTGCCGGGGATGGCGGCGGGCGAGCTATTGGGCGCGTTTGCCTTGAGCGAGGCGCACGCGGGCTCCGACGCGGCCAATATCCGCTGTCTGGCGCGGCGCGATGGCGACGACTATATCCTCAACGGCACGAAGTTCTGGGTGACGAGCGCCGGTCAGGCCGATATCTATGCGGTGATGGTGCGCACCGATCCTGATGGCGGCGCGCGCGGCATCAGCACAATCATTGTCGAGAAAGACATGCCCGGCTTCTCTATCGGCAAGATGGAGCGCAAGATGGGGCTGCACTCCAGCCCAACAGGCGAGCTGATCTTCGAGGACTGCCGCGTGCCCGCGTCGCATCTGCTGGGCAGCGAGGGCGACGGCCTCAAAATTTCGCTGGCATCGCTCGATGGCGGGCGTATCAACATCGGCGCGATTGCCACGGGCGTCGCACAGGCCGCGCTCGACGTGAGCACCCGCTACGCGCAGGAGCGGCTGGCGTTTGGAAAGCCGATTGGCGCGTTCGAGGGCATCCAGTTTCTGCTGGCGGATATGGCCATGAAGGTGGAGGCGTCGCGGCTGCTGGTCTATCAGGCGGCGTTCAAGATGGATGAGGGCGAGCATGCCACACCGTATGCCGCGATGGCCAAGTGTTTCGCCACTGATAGCGCGATGGCCGTCACCACCGACGCTGTGCAGGTGCTAGGCGGCGCGGGCTATGTGCGCGACTGGCCGGTGGAGCGCTACATGCGCGATGTGAAGGTCGCCCAGATCTTCGAGGGCGCCAACCAGATTCAGCGCATCGTGATCGCCCGCTCGCTGCTCGGGACGCTGGCCAAGGTGTCGTAGAGGAGACGCGGGCGGTTAAAACCGCGCCTCAATGGCCTCGCTACGCTCCGCCACAAAGTCCGCCTTCGCGGGCTCACCAGACAGGGACGCTCCGATGCCCTGAACAACCTGTTATACCGCTTGTGGTGAGGTTGTTGGCACAGCCCGTCTCCCTTTTAGGGGGAGGGGTTGGGGAGGGGGCGGTGGCCAGGGGACGGCCCCGGCCCCCTCCCGGCCTTGCTCCGCTCGGCCACCCTCCCCCAGCGTACGCTGGGAGAGGGGCTGATTATACGGTTGTACGGTCGCGCCAGAGGGCGACGGCTCTGGCTCTGGCTCTGATCCCCTCCCTGTTAGGGGGAGCGTGCTGCCGAACGGGTTCCCCGTGGGAGTAGTTCCGCAAGCCCATCTCCCTGCAAGGGGGAGGGGTTGGGGAGGGGGCGGTGGCCCCAGTGACACCATCCCACGCGAAACCAGTATTACATGTCATCGTGGCCGTGGCCGTGGCACATATCACTCTTGCCACGCGCGGGCCAGCGCCCGAAGGTGCGCATTGGCGACACGCATTGCTGGCAGGAGCCGGTGCGCCTCGTCATCGACGGCGAAGAGCAGGCCGAAGCGGTACATCACCGTGAAGGGAATGCGCGCCACCCCGGTCACATCGACGGAATTGCCCGCCGCCAGACAGCCGTCGGCAGGCGTTGGCGCGGAGATCAGCTTCACGCTGGAGAGCGGCGCGCCCGCCAGATGCAGCGCGGCGAAGAGGTTGAGCGCGACGAAGCAGATGGGGCTGGTGGCCAGCGAATCGGCGATGCCCACATGCCATGCGCCATGCCATGTCACGCTGAGCGGCACGATGCTATCGGGCAGGATGCCCTGCGGCGCGGCGCTTCCGGGGATTGCGCCGCCGTTCGCCTGCGTATAGGTCCATGCGGGGCGAACGTGCGCCGCCACAACCCACAGCGCATGCGCGTCGTTGAGGTAGGAGGCGGGCTGAATATCGCACAAAATGGCGCAATTATGGGCGCTGCCGGGAACGGTGTAGTCGCTCCTGGGGTCGGTCGCCATCGCATAGCTCAACGTTGCGGTCATACGGCCAGATGCTACCTGCAGTGCACCAGTAGCGTCAGCATAAGTATCGCCCGCCGCGATGGCCGTGCTGCTCGCGAGGTCCGCGATGGTCCGCGCCGCCGCGGATTGCAGTGACTCTCGCAGGTCCGGAGAGAGCGAGGCCGGATCGCCGCCAAGATCGAGCACGCGCTCGGCCGGGAAAGGCGGAGTCACATCCTGGGTGCTGCGCGTATCTACCAGCGGGCAGGTGTCGCTGCGGGCCGCGGGGACGCTGATCCAGCATGTGAGCGTTGGGAAGGGTGGCGCGCTGTATTCGAGCTGGTGTCGCCCGTGAGGGATGTGCAGCGAGGTATAGAGCTGCTCGAAGCCGGTATAGGGCTGCTCAGATTCCACATTGGTGACCAGTTTGCTGTCCATGAGCAGCTTGCCCCAGGGCAGCCCATGCTCGAAGTAGACGATATCCCCGGCGAGCGCGAGCGTCGGTGAGGGCGCGGGCGTTGGCAGGTGCAGCGCCTGTTGCATCGTCGCACCGAAGCCTGGCACGCTGACGAACGCGGCCACCAGCACGGCGACCAGCGCCAGCATCGTCACGATAGCGCCCAATCGCCGCCTGCGTTGCCGCCGCTCTTCGCCATGCGCATACACGCGCTCGTCTGGCAGGCCCGTGCGCAGGTCAGTCACCTGGAAGTCTGGCTCATCCATCGGATTCATCGCGATGCCCGCCTGTCATTGCCGCTACTCGCCTTTTGTTCAGTGAGTATTGTAGGCGGCGGGAAGACGGTCAAGCCGCCATTTCAAAACCCGCGCAGGCTGGTGTAGGATATGGGCAGAGACATCCCGCTGGAGGTAACGCGCCATGATTCTTCGCGTTTTTCGCGCGCGACTGAAGCCCGGTGCGCGCCAGGCATTTGAGAAGCTGGTGAACGATGTGAGCATCCCGCTGTTGCGTGCCCAGTCGGGCATGGTCACGCTGCATGTTGGGCGCCCACTGCCGGAATACCCCGACGAATTCGTTCTCGTCTCGGTCTGGACCGATCTCGACAGCCTCAAGGCGTTCGCGGGTGAGGCCTGGGACCAGCCGTTGATTACTCCTGGCGAGGCGGTGCTGATCCAGGAATCCACCGTGCAGCACTATGACGAAGACCGCCAGCTCCTTCAGGAAGCGCCGCTGCTCTCTGCTCAGTTAGTTCAGCAACAAGAGGAGCGGCTCGTCCACGATCTGGCGCTCACCGACGACCAGTGGGCGCGCATCCAGCCACTCTTGCCCGCCGTGCGCAAAGAGGGGCGCCCGCGCGCCGACGACCGCCGCACGCTAGAGGGCATCCTCTACGTGCTGCGCACCGGTTGCCGTTGGAATGACCTCCCGGCGGAATATGGGAGTGGGGTCACATGCTGGCGTCGCCTCACCCAATGGGAGGCTGACGGCACCTGGGATCGTATCTGGAAGCTCTTGATGGCGACACTCGATTCCCAGGCAAAGCTGGCCTGGGCGCAGGCGTTTCTCGCGGGAACCATTGTCCCCGTCCGGCGCGGCGCGCGCGAACGCCCCGTCACATTGCGGCGGGCCGGTCGTTCGTCCGATAGTCCGGCGACGCGCGCGGTCCGTTGACGCGCGCCAGGACGCGGCATACACTGTCCCCATGCTTGATCCCTAGACTTGTGTCGCCACAGACGAAGGAGCCGAAGCCCTGGAACCGTCATCATTAGCATCCATACCATCCGTCGGCGTCGTCGTGACGGGCGACAACCATCTCTCCCCGCGATTGCCCCGGCTGACACCGCAGCGTCGCGAGCAGCGTCGCGAGCGATTATGCCAGGCATTCGGCGCCGCCGTAGACTATGCCATCACGCACCACGCGTGCATCTTTGCCCATGTCGGCGATCTCTTCGACCACCAGACGCCCTCCAATCGCGACCGGGCGTTTGTGGCGGGGGAACTGGCGCGGCTGCGTCAGGCGGGCATCGTCTGCGTCGCCATCGGCGGCAACCACGATACGCCGCGCATGCAGACCGAGCATGGCGGCGCTGGCCCGCAGTGGGTCTATGCCGCGCTGGATGGGCTGCGCTACTTTGGCGCGCATGACGTGCTGCGGCCAGAGTTGCTGGAGATCAACGGCCTGCGCATCGCCGTCGCCGGGCTGACCAATAACCCCGTCGCGCCGCCGGGGAGCGATCCGCTGGCGCAGGTGCGGGTGGATGACCCGAAAGGCGCGCTGGCCCAGGCCGATGTCGGTCTGCTGCTGCTGCACGCCGCCATCGAAGGGCTGAGCATGCCCAACGAGGGCGAGCGCACCGTCACCCTCGCCAGCCTCGACGCGCTCGACCCGCGCTTTAACGTCGTCGTCGCGGGCCACATTCACCGCTACGCGCATCAGCGCATTGGCGTGCGCGAGGTGGTCGTCTCTGGCTCGACCGAGGTGATGGAGTTTGGCCCGCATGGGGGAAGACCTGGCTTTGTCTGGCTAGATCTGACACGCGAGGGCGCGCAACATATCCAGCATATCCATCTGGAGGCGCAGCCGCGGAAGGACATCACGCTCTCGACGGAAAATCTCTGGCCGGAAAACCGGTCGTTCGGAATAGGCATCACCGGCACGCTGGTCGGCAGAGACGCCGCCCTGCTAGAAGCGGCGCAGCCGAAGCCTACCACGACGCCGCTCGAAACGGCCAGGCAGGCGCTGGATGGCTGCACGCCGGAGACGATAACGCGGCTGCGCATCGCGGGACCGCTGACCCGCGAACAATATCATGAACTGCCGGTGCGCGAGATGCTACGATTGGGACAGGAGCGTACCTTCTCGCTCGATCTCGACCTGCGCGACCTGTATCTCTTTGACCCTGACGCTGGTGACCTCGCGCCGACAACCGGCATCGGGCCGATCTCGCTGCTCGACGAGCTCGACGCGCTCGTTGCGGCGCGGCGGCAATCGGCCAACGGTAGCGCGGATGACCTCGAAGCGGCGGCGCGGCTCCTGCGGGAGCGCATCAGCGCGGCGGAGGGGGAGCGCGGCCAATGATTCTCCTGCGCCATCTGCGCATCGACGCCTTCAAGCATCTGCGCAACATCGACCTGTGGTTTCCCCGGCAGGGGAGTGTGCTGATCGAAGGACATAACGAGTCGGGCAAGTCGACGCTCTTCGAGGCGATCTACTTCGCGCTCTATGGCAGGGCGCTGGTTGGCGAAGATTCGGGCGTGCCCTCGCTCGAAGCGCTGGTGCCGCATGGCGAGTCGCATGCCCGCGTCCAGTTGACGATTCAGGCGGGGATGATCGAACTGGAAATTTCGCGGACGCTGACAAGCAGACCACAGCGGGTCATGCATGACGCTGTCGTGCATATTCATCGGCCGGGGCAGCCGGTCGAAACGCTCTCGGCGGTGAAGGCGGTCAACGACTGCATTCTGGCCGAGATGAACGGGCTGGATAGCAATGTGCTGCGCAACTCGTGCCTGATGGAGCAGCAGGCGCTCGACCGCATCGAGTCGCTGAGCCGGTCTGACCGCGAGCTGGCTATCGCGAAGCTGCTGGGCATCGAGGCGATCCAGCGCATCGAGCATGATCTCAAGGTCGCCACAAAGGATAGCGATGCTCTGGCACAGGCGCAGACCCGGCTGGAGGTGGCCCGCAAGTACGCGGAGGCACAAAAGACCAGAGTCGAGGCGGAGCATGTTCGGCAGGCGCTGCTGGCGGCGAAGGCACGGACAGCGCTGGCGGCGCGCGACTCACTGTCAGCACGGATACGCGAGGTGGAGGCGCAACGGGTCGAGGTGGAGCGTGAGATAGCGCAACTTGGTGAGCGCTCGCAGCGTGCCACCTCACTTGAAGCGTTGCATGCCCGGAGCGACGAGACGGCGCAACTGCTGCGCGACGCCGAGCGAGAGGCGAACGCGCTGGCGCTCATGCGCGCAAGTTCTGGCCCTATGGCCAGCGCGGATATTACGAGCCAACTCGCCCAGGCTGATAGCGATATCAAAGCCGCCGAGGTGCGCGAGCGAGAGCAGCGCTTGCAGGTGCAGGCAGCGCGCCGCCGCGCCCGTTCCAGTGGATGGCTGGCTATCGTGGTCTATCTTGCTACAGCCGCCGTCGGCGTGGGGAGCCTGCTTCCACACTTGGTGTTATTGCTGCTGCCAATGTTTGTCCTATTAGGTGTCGCCATTGCGCTGACCATGCGATGGTATGCAAGCAAGGATGCAGTAACAGACGGGCGCACTAAGCTGGAAACGCTTGATCGCGAAATGATAGGACTGCGCGCCACATACGAGGCGCTACGGCGCGTAAGCGTTGGCTCAGATGGGCAAGAGACGCCCGTGTCGCCTGAAACGCTCGCCGCTCAGCAGCAGAAGGCGGCGACAGCTCTTGCCAGCTGTGTTACAGCGCTACGTGAGCTGGCGGCTGAGATGACTGTCGCTGATATTGCCGCGCCAACACTTCCCGACACGCTAGATTCGTTAGACGAGATGCGGCGAGTTCACGATGCGCTGGCGCGGTCGCTCCAGGCGGAGATGGCGCGGCTGGACGTTCCCGCGGCGCAGCAGCAGTTCGGCACGCTCGGCGAGATTGAGCGACAGGCGCGCACGACATGGAATGAGCTCGCCGCGCAACGCGACGAACAGCGCGAGAGGCTGGTGGCCGCACTCGCGGAGGCAGGCATCGCGGCAACCGGCGATGAGCCAATCGAGGCGCTTGTTGCCAACTGGCCTGCCCTGGCAGACACCGACGATCCCGACGCGCTCGCCGCTGCCCTGGCGCATACCAGCGCCATCGAGGGCCAGCTGCGCCAGCAGGTCGAGGCGCTGTGTGAGCAACATGGACTCGACGCCGACTCGCTGGATGCTGAGGAGTGTCAGAAAGCATATGACGATCTGGCGCGGGAGCAGCGCCAGCGCCGATTGGCGGCTGAGATGGCCGATGAGGTGTTCAAGCGGATCGTCCAGCGCGTGCTGCCGGAGACCGAGATGCACATGCGCGCGTTGCTGCCTGACCTGACGGATGGGCGTTATCGCGATGTAACGCTGCTCGGCGGGGACGAGAACTCGGCCGATCTGCGCATCCGCGTCTGGGACGAGCAGGCGGGGCGCTACGTCGGCAAGCATCTTTTCTCTGGAGGCACGCGCGACCAGTGTTCGCTGGCGCTGCGGCTGGCGTTCGCGCTGGCCACGCTTCCCAAAGAGCTCGGCGCGATGCCTGGCTTCATCTTCCTGGATGAGCCGCTCAGCTCGTTCGACGACCGGCGGTCGCAGGCGCTGGTGGATGTGCTGACGCGCGGGCCAATCGCGAAACAGTTTCCGCAGGTGTTTCTCATCTCCCACAGCCAGTCGTTCGATCCGGCGGCGTTCACCTGCGCGCTGCGCATGGCTGGAGGACGGGTCGTAGCCACAACGCTGCCCGACGAAGCGGCGGCGCGCGCGCTCTGGGAGGCGGAGTTGACGCCCGTTGCACAGTCGCCCACGCTATAATGAGCCTGACACGCTGTCAGTGTCCCTCACCATCCACGGCCAGGGTATTTCGTGCCCGACCAATCCGAACGGAGACGCGCTCATGGTACTCTCACGCCGCCCGGTATTGCTGCTGCTCAATGGCGATATCCACACGATGGACGCTGCCAACCCGCGTGCGACGGCGCTGGCGGTTGATCGCTCCTCCGGGCGTCTTCTGGCGGTGGGCGATGATGCCGAGATACGCACGCTAGCCGGGCCGCTGACCGATACGATTGATCTTGGTGGGCGGACGGCGCTGCCCGGCTTCATCGACGCGCATACCCACCTTGCCCAGTTTGCCCAGTCGCGGCTGAACGTTGATCTGCGCCATATCCCCTCGGAGGACGCGGCGGTCGCCAGGGTGCGCGAACGGGCCGCGACGCTGCCGCGGGGGACGTGGATTTACGGGCAGAGCTGGGATGTGAACGAGTGGCCGAGCCAGCGATTCCCCACGAAAGCCTCGCTCGACGCCGCTGTGCCAGAGCATCCGGTGATGTTGCAGAGCCACGATTTTCACTCGGTCTGGGTGAACTCCGCCGCGCTGCGCCTGGCGAACATCACCACACAGACGCCGGACCCGGCTGGCGGACGCATCGAGCGCGATGGCGACGGTGAGCCGACGGGCATGCTCTTCGAGGGGCCAGCGCTGACGCTGGTCGAGCGCGTGGCCGAGCCGTATAGCGACGATCTCATCCTGGGCGAGTTGCGACGGGTGCTGGCGGAGCTACGCGCACGCGGCGTCACCGGCGTCCACAACATCGAGGACGCCCGCAGCCTGCACCTGATGCAACGGCTCCATGCCGAAGGCGCGCTGCAGCCACGCATCCTGCTCTATATCCGGCGTGACGCGCTGCAAGAGGCGCTGACCCTGGGCATCGAGGCAGGTTTCGGCGACGATTCCCTGCGGGTGGCGGGCATTAAGATGTTCATGGACGGCGCGCTCGGCTCGCATACCGCCGCCATGCTCGATCCCTATGAAGGTGAGGCGGAGAATCGCGGCCTGCTGGTTACCTCGGAACCAGAGGTGATCGAAGAGGTGCGCAAGGCAGCCGGAGGAAATCTCGGTGTCGCCATCCACGCCATTGGTGACCGCGCGGTGCGCGCCGCGCTCAACGGCATCGAGGCGACACTGCGACAAATAGCGCAAACAGGCAGCACGCCAGTTCGCCGTTTCCGGCTGGAGCATGTGCAGCTTGCCGCGCCCGAAGATCTCCAGCGGATGGCGCGATTGGGCGTCGTCGGCTCGGTGCAGCCGTTCCACGCAGTGGTGGACCGCTTCTCCGCCGAACGATTCTGGGGCGCCCGTCACAAGCGCGCCTACGCCTACCAGACGATGCGCCAACTGGGCATTCCGCTGGCGCTCGGCTCCGACGTGCCGGTGGATACCGCCGACCCATTGCGCATCCTGCACGCGGCCATCGTCCGGCGCGATGACAGGAAGCCTGAACTAGCGCCGTGGCTGCCCGATCAGGTGCTGACACTGCAAGAGGCGCTTTATGCCTACACGATGGGCGCGGCCTACGCGGGCGGCCAGGAGGCGCATCAGGGGTCGCTGGCCCCCGGCAAGCTGGCCGATCTGGTGGTGCTTTCGGAAAATCCCTTCACGCTGCCAGCAGAACGACTCGCGGGCGCGGAGGTGGCGGCGACGTTGGTGGGTGGCGAGATGGTCCACGGCGGGCTGGAGTGAGCGCATGGGGCTTAGTGCACGTTAGTCAGTAAATAGAAATAGCTCCAACGAGGCGTTTATCGGCCACCTACCCCCGTCTTCTCCGCGTACCTACGGGCGAAGGCCAGCCGGTTGCCAATCGAGGGGTGGTTGTAGAGGAGAAACTCGACCAGCGGGTTGGGGCTCAACTCGGCGAGATTCTGGTTGGCCAGCCGTGTCATCGCGCTGATGAACGCAGCGATTTTGCCCGTCGATTCGAGGGCGTAGCCGTCCGCCTGGCGCTCGACGATTCGGCTGAAGCCGTTGGTCAGTGGCAGCACCACCAGCCCGAAGATGCCCAGCACCGCGGCCACCAGCGGCATCGTCGCCGGGTCGGATAGCCCGTGGTAGGCCGGGACCGCGCCAACGACCGCATGGAGCGCCAGATTGACCAGATATAGGCCGCCGAGCATCGTCACCGACTGGACTATGATGAGCTTGGGGATGTCGCGGTGCACCTGATGCCCCAGCTCGTGGGCTACGACGACCTCGATCTCGTCGGGCGTGTAGTGGTTGAGCAGCGTATCACCAATGACGATGCGCCGGGTGTTGCCCAGCCCCATCACCGCCGCATTGGCCGCCGTCGTCTTCGTGCTCATGTTCATCGAATAGATGCCACGCACGCGCGTATGGGCCTGCGCCGCCAGCGCCAGCGCGCGCTGCTTCACGTCGCCGTCGGGCAGCGGCGTGAGCTTATAGAAGAGCGGCAGCAGCAGAATTGGCGCGAGATTCGCCAGCACGACGGTGAAGAGCAGCATCGCCAGCCCGGTCCAGAGCCACCATGCATTCGGCGAGACCGCCAGAAGCAGGTAGACAAACAACACCGCCAGAATCTCGATAGGGAGCGAGATGGCCAGCGACTTAACGCCGTCGAGCAGCCACGCGCCGGGCCGCTGGGTGGAGAGGCCGTAGCGGTGGGGGAGCACATAGCCGCTATACCACGTAAGCGGCGCATCAATCATGGCAACTACTGCGCCGAGTACAAGGAAGTACAACGCTATCCGTAGCGGCTCCCAGCCCTCGATAGGCTGCCAGCCTGCGGCGAACTGCAACGCATCACGCAGCCAGAAGCTCAGCCCGCTGAAGAGCAGGACGGCGATCACCACCGCGCTGATGCCCAGGTTGATGAGCATCAGCGTCTGGCGCTGGCGCGCATAGCGGTGGGCCTTCTGCTGGCGGGCGTCGTCGAGGGTAGCCATCGCGGGCGCCATGGCAGATTCGGCGGTTGCCCCGGCGTCTTCATCCACTGCCCGGAGAATCGCTACACCGCGCCAGACTTCACGCCACCTCGCTATGATAGTCATGCGACCGTCTCCCTGCGTGTTCGGGCGTTGACCCAGGTGGAAATGCGCGCGTTAGCCCTACGACGGCTGGGGCGTCTTCAGCATCGTTTCGAGTACCGTCGCGCCCTCGGCAAAGCTGCACAACTGCTCGGCGGTAAAGACGCGCGAGCCGCCGCCCTGTGGGTGCGAGACCTGATACAGCCCGGCCCGCCCCTGCGCCTGCTGCACGGTGAATCCCAGTCGTTGCAGGGCGTTGATGGCCTCGCCTTCGTTCAAGATACGATCTATCCGCATATGATTCGCCATTCCTCCGCATCTACATCACGCTCACGCCGTGGCCGTAGCGTCCAGATGTCTAGCGCCTCGTCCGGCAGCGTGTCGTGACCTCGCAGTCATCCAGCACAATCAGCTGGCAGGCCAGCCGCACGCGCGGATCCTCCTTCTTTATTACAGGAGGAAATGAGCCGAATTGGTGCATCGCCTTTTCGAGCACAGTGGTCTCGGTGACGGCGCTGGCCGGGGTGACACGCACGCGGTCGGTCCAGCAGAGGCCGTTGCCGTGGCAGTTGGCGAATTTCGAGACGCCAAACCACATGCAATAGAGCGGGATACCGTTTTCGAGCGCGGCATAGCGCAGTGACGCGCCGCGTTCTACCTCGATGGTCTTCTTTTCGTTGACGAAGGTGACCTTAGGCACAGATCCTCTTCCTGTTCTTCATGTTGTACATGCCGCCACCGTATGTCGCTGCCATGCCGCGACATGATGCCAGTAGCCTCGCGCGCTTCCGCTGGCGGCGGTGTCGTTTTCCGCATCGAATATGCCGGGAAGGGGGCAAAAATACCCTACTTTCAAGTGTAACATGGGCCTATGAGATGGGTCAACGCGCGGACGCATGGCAGAGTAGCCTGGGGGATGCGCCTCCACGACCTGCTGCTATGATACAAATGTGAGGTAGTGTCCCCAGATGGAGACAGCATATACCAGGTTGGAGTCACGCCATCATGTCTTCCTCGCCGCCTACAACATCGACTGCTTCGTCGTCCGCGTTGCCCCGGCCAGCGCGTCGGCTGGTCATTTTCGACCATGATGGGCTGATGGTCAACACCGAGGACGTTGTCTATACCGCTTACTCACGGATCTTCGGCCCGCGCGCGATCGCTTTCCCGTGGGACTACTATGTCACCTCGCTGGGGATGCCCGTCGCGGATTCGCTGGCGATGTATCTGCGCGACCTGGGCGATCCGATGACCCTGGATGAACTGGTTGCGGCGCGGGCTGAGCAGATGCGAACGCTCACCGAGACGGATCTGCGCCCGATGCCGGGGCTCCTGCCGCTGCTCGATGCGTTACAGGCGCGCGGCGATCTGCTGGCGGTGGCGACATCCGGGACGCGCCCGCACATCGAGAAAAGCCTGTCGCGGTTCGGTCTGACCGGCTACTTCGACGCCGTCGTCTGCATTGACGATGTGGCACGCGGCAAGCCGCACCCCGACCTGATCCTGGAGGTCTTGCGGCGCACGGGAGCCGCGGCCAGCGACGCCATCATGCTCGAAGACGCGCCGCGTGGTGTCGAGGCCGCCCACCGCGCCGGGGTGTTCTGTATCGCCGTGCCGACCCATGGTGTCCCGCTGGAGGCGTTTGCCCTGGCTCCCGCCATCGCCCGCGATCTCCACGCCGTCCAGCAGCTGCTGGCGGGGTAAGCGAATGAAACATTTTGAGCCATTCCTCCGTCATGCATGCAGGCAGAGTTCCTGCTCGCCTGATGGATACAGATGTCGCTTCATGCGCCAGGGAGGCTACGATGGCTCACCATATGCATTGGTCGCGTCTGTGGCCCGATGGAGGCGTGCTGCTCGCTGTAGTGCTGCTGGCGGGCTGCGGCCAGACGTTCACCAGCCCATCCGCACCGATACACTCATCGACACCTGCGCCGACGTACACGGCCGCTCCCGCGCAGCCATTGCGCTGGCAGGCACATTCGCTTCCCGCGCCGATGAGCGATCCCAAACCCGGCCTTTCGCTCGCGAACACGGGGACCGCCTGGATCTGCGCGCCTCATGGCGCCAGCGCCGAGGTCTGGGTGACGCGCGATGGCGCGCAACACTGGCAGCGTGTCAGCGATGTGACGGCGAGCGGGCGTGTCGATTCGTGTAGCGTCGTCTCCGATCAAATCGACCCTTCGACCGCTGTGGTACAGATGGCGCAACAACAACCGGGATGTTGCGCGCTCCCCGCCATCCCATATGCCCTGAAGGGCACTCGCGATGGCGGTCAGACATGGGCGGGAATGAACGGCCCCTTGTCAGAGATATCGTCACTCGCGACCTATCATGGTGTTAGCTATGCGATCTTTCATGGGCCTTTCGCCGACGCATCGCCGGGTATCTTCGCCTTCGCAGCCAGCAGCGATAGTCTCCACACCTGGCGACGGCTGGACGACTTGCTGGCCAATCAAGGCGCTGACCCGGCAGACGCGCGGGCCGTTCGTGACATCTGGGTGAATCCAGCGACCGGGGAAATACTCGTCCACACGCAAACATCAGTCATATGGTCCGACAGGTTTCTGGTCAGCGACAATGGTGGCGCGACCTGGCGCGATCTTCATGCGCCTGAGGCCGATCAGTTTCTGGTTCGCGCGCCCTTTGCAGCGGGGCTATGGGAGTTGTGCGGTCTGCGCACCAGTTCAAGCAGCATGCATCCAGATTGGCCGATGCCGCTTGTCTGCACGTTGGACGGGGGCAAGACCTGGACAGATCGCGACGGCGTCGGCGAATACGATAACGAGGCGTTCGCGCTGGCCAACGATGGCGATGTGCTGGCGGGAGACACCGTTGGGATGTATCGGTCGTCGCCTGGCAAGAGCGCATGGGAACCGCTCGGCGCCCCACCCACATCCACCAACTACTACTGGTACGAGTACCAGCCCGGCGCGGGGAGTGGCGCTATCTGGGCGCTGCCAGAGACATCAGCCACCAACGCGGGGCCAGCGACACAGGTCTACGTCGCGAGCTATGCGTGATCTCCACATGCGGCTGGGAACGCACGGCACGTTTGCGCCGTCGTAGATTTAGTGGTCCATAATGCCCAAGGGTGAGATACTCATGAGCTAGATGGCACGGAATGACTGGCGGCGACGAAAGCGAGGCGAGTCAATGTCCGGCCCTGACAGCGAGACGCGCGGGCGAGGCGAGGGACGCGACGGACGACACCGTGCGATGCGTCTATTTGGTCTGCTGGCGCTTGCTCTGATCGTGGCAGGTTGCGACGTCACAACCGCCAATGGCGGAGAGTTGGCCTCAGGCACGACTTCGACGACGGCCAACGCCACGGCCACGCCGAGTCCCGCGCCACCGTCAGCCCCTAACGCAACGCGGACAGCCGCTGGAGGCCCAGGCGCAGGCGCCGTGGCATGCCCGGAAAGCAATCAGGGACCGGGCCAGCCAACACTCATTCTGACGCCAGCGACGCCAGACCGTGCGGGGAGCGCGCACGTCAGCGACATCGTGCAGGTGCGGCTGCCGACGACCTCGAAATGGACATATGCGCCCGCGCAATCCACAGGCGCGCTGAGTCCAACTCAGCCCAGCGGTGTCTTGATTCGCTCGCTCAACGCCTGCGTCTGGAGCTTCAAGGCTGGCGCAGCGGGAACGCAGACACTGCCGTTTTCTGGTCAGGCGATCTGCAAGCCGGGGCAGCCCTGCGCCAACTATAGAATCGCGATGATGTTTAGTGTCACTGTCTCATAACGGTGGATGCGGTCCGTTCAGGCGGTCTTGGCGGGCGCGCTGGTTTCGTCGGCGGCGGCCAACTGCGCCATCATGTCGCGGAACGTCGCTGAGTCGATCTCGCCGCGTGCATACCGCGCCTTCAGGATGTCGGTTGCCGTCGGCTGAGCCGTCGTGTGGCCCTTGCCTGTTTCGCGCGATGAGCTTGTCGCCAGACGAACCAGCGCCCACACGATGAGGGCCGCCACCGTGATCCAGAAGAGCGTCACCGCGATCATCCAGATTGTCATGCTCGCGCCAGACATGCCGGGATAATAGTACATTGGCATATGCGCTGCCTCGTTTCCTGACTACAAGCACTTTGCGAGCCGATCCGGCTGTGTAGATATTTTGGCCCTCATCGGTTCACATGCAGGTCACGACTGGCTCGTGGCCTTTCACAGTTCGGTCACGGAATTGGTCGCGAAGAAACATGGGGAACGCAACGTTCACCCTGCGCAGCGAGTTATGATTTCAGTGGTACAGGGAGACGTATGCTAAAGGAGCCGTTCACCATGACAGTGACAAGGGCTGGCTATATCAAGCAGACTGATGGCAGGCTGTATTACGAGGAGGCGGGCGAAGGCGAGGTACTCGTGCTTGGGCATGCGGGCTTCGTGGACAGCGGCATGTGGGATCCGCAGTGGGATGCGTTCGCGCGAGAGTATCGCGTCATCCGCTACGACATGCGCGGCTTCGGCAAGTCCGATCCAGCGCCGGGCCCGCGCAACCGCCGCAATGATCTAGCGCAACTCCTGCAATCGCTCCATGTCGAGCGGGCCGCGCTGTTGGGATGCTCGATGAGCGGCACGATCATGCTTGACATCGCGCTGGAGCATCCAGAACTCGTCTCGGCCCTGGTGATCGTTTCCAGCTCTCCCAGCGGCTACCAGCCAGCGGGCGAACCGCCGCCAGAGCTGATGGCGATGTTCCCGGCGGCGAAGCAGGGCGATACCGCACGCGTCTCCGAGCTACAGATGCGCCTGTGGATCGATGGCCCGACCCGCCAACCGGATCAGGTGACTCCAGACGTGCGCCAGCGCGCCGCGGAAATGAATCGCATTCCGGTCGAGCGTGGCACGTTCTTTGTCGCCGACCTCCAGCCCGTCGAGCCACTCGATCCGCCCGCGATCAGCCGTCTGGGCGATGTTCGCGTTCCCGCGCTCATCCTGGCAGGCGCGCTCGATTATCCAACCACGATTCATGCGGCGGACATCATGGCCGAGGGCATTTCCGGCGCCCAAAAGTACACCTTTGCCCACAGCGCCCACCTGCCTAATATGGAAGAGCCCGACGAGTTCACGCGCGTTGTCCTCGATTTCCTGGCTGGGCTGAAGTAGGCATAGGAGCAGGAGGCTGCAAGCTATGGCCGCATATCCGCTGCTGTTTGTGCTGGCACTAATTGCCACGGCGCTGGATGGCATACTGGCGGGCGCCAGTCTCGATCAGTCCATCAAGCAGCTGCCCGCGCGTCGCCGTATCGGCGCAATCGCCTACTCGGTCTATGCGCGCGCCGCCGATCTGGGGACGGGTATCGTCTGGTACGCGACGCTGGGGATTGGCGCGGCGCTGTTCACCATCGTGGCGGCCATTGTCGGCCTGGTGCAGTCAGTGCCTATGAACTTAGCATTGCCGCTGTACCTTGCCGCCGCAGCCAGTCTGGCGCACTCGTTTACGACTTCACGCGCCGCGCCCATCATGCTCTCCCAGCGCCACATCGCGGCGACGGCAGAGAACGAGCCAAAACTAACGGCACTCTTCGACCGCTTTGAGCGCTGGCAGACGGCACGTGTCATCGTTCAAGTGGTGACGTTCGGACTGATGCTGTGGGCGCTCGCCGCCTTCGCCACATCGTGGTGAGCGGTTCTACTCGCCAGCGCCTTCGCCTACGTCTTCGTCGTAGTCCTCGTCTTCCTCATCCTCGCGTTCGACGCCGAGCATGGCGTCTATTTCTGCCAGCACCTGCTCGCGTTCTCGCTGCCAGCGGCGGAGTGAGAGGCGATGCACCTGCCAGCCCGCGCGCTCCAGAATCGTCTGGCCGTTGACCGTATCGAGCGAGACCTCGCCGGGAATGGGCGCGTGGCGTTCGGGGTCGCCGTCACAGGCGATGGCCAGCGCCCGCCCGCCGTACTGCGCCACCACGTCCACCGCGAAGCCCGCGACCGGGTAGCCGATGTAGACCTCATAGCCGTCGCGCTGCCGCAGCGCCTGGCCAATCTCGCGCTCGAAGGCGGTACCACCATCGGTGTGGTCCTCGGGCCGGTCTGGCTCCAGGCATTCCCCGGCGTAGTCGAGGTAGCGGCCCAGCAGATGCTCGGGCGGCAGGTGGCGGGCATCCAGCCCGGTGAAGATCACCTGGCGACGGCGGGCGCGCGTCACCGCGACATTGAAGAGGTTGTCGTTATTCATGAAGGTGACGGTGCTGCGATGCGAGCCAGGGTCGGCGCAGAAGCTGAGCAGCATGATATCGCGCTCGTCGCCCTGGTAGGTATGCGCCGTGCCGATGGCGATATCGTGGTCCTGCAGAATCTTCGACTTGAGCTTCTGCGCCAGCATCCGCGTCAGATAGTTCACCTGATCGCGATAGGGCGAGAGCACGCCGATGGTCGAGCGCTCATTCGGCGGCAGCTTCGCCTCGGCTTTGGCGATGGTGTTGATCTCCTTGAGGATCGCTTCGGCCTCCTGCGGGTTGTAGCCCTCCTTGCCGCGTTTGCCGTTCACCTTGCGCATCTCGACACTGCGCGCGCCCAGGGTATCGGGGCGGCGTGTCATCACCCGCAGCGCCTGGCCATAGAATGTGCGGTTGCTGAACTCGATGATCTGCGGCAGGCTGCGGTAGTGCTCGTCCAGCAGGACGACGTCGTCCTGCGAGGGCAGCGCGCCGTTGACGACATCCAGCAGGCTATGCGTGCGGTAGTTCCACTGGGAGCGCTGGCTGGCGGAGAGGCCGTGCTGTGAAGCGAGCGCCGCCTGGCGGTCCTCGCGCAGGAACGAGAGGTGGCGTAGCTGCTTCGGGTCGCCACAGACGATGGCCCGCTGGCCGCGATAGAGCAGCGGCAGCGCGCTTGAGACATCGCATTGCGACGCCTCATCCACGATCACCAGATCAAACATCTCGCGGTCGAGCGGCAGCATCTCGGCGACGTGCGGGTTGGTCGTCGCCCAGATGGGGAACGTGTTGAGCAGCGCGGAGAAATCGAGCTCGGCGAAGATCTTGTCCTGCTCTGCGGTGCTGCGCGCCTCCAGCGCCGTCTTGAAGAGCGAGAGCGTGCGCCGATTGAGCCGGAGCGCCTCGGCCAGTGCCTCGCGCCGTCGCGCCGCCAGCAGCTCACCCACCAGCGCCCCACGGTCCGCGCGCAGCCGGGCATGCCGCGTCAACAGCGCGTTCACGTCGTCGCGCGCCAGCAGCGTGCGCTCGGTCTGAATCAGCCCCGCACGAAGCTGTTCGCGCCGGAGCACCGCCTCCAGGTGGGGCAGGTCGCTCTCGGCCAGCCCAATCCGTGAGGCAATGTCGCTGGCGGCCTGATCGCGCTTGCGGCCAGCCATCCAGCTCACCACGGGCAGTTTGCCGGTGTCGCGGTGAATCTCCTCATAGGCCGCTTCGAGCGACTCCGGGCCGAGCGCCGCCGCTGCCGCCTCGTTATAAGCGGGCGGATGGATGCGCCGGAGCGCGGCAACATGCTGGGTCCAGCGCGTCTCGGACTCCAACAGGAAGCGAATCTCGGCGTCAAGCTGGGCCAGCTCTTCATCGGCGGCGCGCAGCCGGTCTTCGAGCATCTCGATCTCGCCGGGCCGCGGACGTGGTGGCGCTCCGGTGCCGTCGAAGAGGTTATCGAGGAACTTCTTCAACTCGTCGCGGTAGCGCCGGTCGCCGCCGCGCAGAATGACCGTCAGGCTGCCCAGGTGCGGCTGAAGCTTCTCGACGACGACATCCACCGCCTTGTTCATCTTGGAGGAGAGCAGCACCGTCTGCCCGCGCGCCACGGCGTCCAGGATGATCTGCGCGATGGTGAACGACTTGCCGGTTCCCGGCGGGCCAATCACCAACGTCAGCGGGCGGCGCTCAGACTGGCGCAGCACGCGGGTCTGGGCGTTGCTCAGCTCCGCGCCACTGAGGATAGGGCGCTCGATCTCCACCTCGGGCAGCATCCCGGTGACGGGGGCGCGCTCGGCCTTGGCGGCGTCGGTGAAGATGGCGGCGAGGGGCGCCGACATATCGCCACGTCCAGCCATCATCTGGAGCTCGGTCAGCACGCCGCGCGCCTCCTGGGGTCGCCGCACCAGCGCCATCGCGGAGGCGCAGAGCAGCTGCACCGGGCTTTCTTGCAGGTCGCGCAGGGCCGCCTCGGTCTGGAGCTCCGGCCAGGCCTGCAGGTCGTCGGTGCGCAGGTCGGGGATGAGCTCGGCGATGACGGCGGCGAACTCGCGGATTGCGGCGCTCTCGAAGGGCGCGCTGGGCACCTGCGCCAGGATCGCCTCGGCGTAGGCCTGGGACTGTTCGTCGTTCTCGGCGTCGATCAGCGAGGCCAGCAACGGGAAGTTGATGTGCTGCTCGTCCAGGTCGACGCTCAGGTGCGCGCGGGAGCCTTCCTGCTCAATACGCGCGGGCCAGTAGAGCAGCGGCGCGCAGAAGACCTCGCCCTTGCGGCGCGCGTTCTCCGGGCGGCCACGCCCCACCAGGAAGATCGAGCCCCAGATGAGGAACTTCTCGCGGCGGTTGACGTCGGCGGCGTTCTGCGCGGTGACGCCGGTGCTCAGCGGCACCTCCAGCCGGTCAAGCTGTCCGGTGGCCAGCGGCTCGACGCCATCGGCGAAGACGAGATATTCCGCCTGGTTCTTATCGAGGATGTTGGTGAGGGTGCCTCCGCGTGAATCGGCGGCAAAGCAGTCGTGGAAGTAGCGGCAGACTCCAGCGAAGAGCGAGGATGTCGGCCCAGGCGGCATGGGGCGCGCGGGGATGGGGCCGCCCTCAACCCACTGGCTGACCGGTGTGAGGTCGGCGCGCGCGATGACATCCACCACCATCGGCTGAATCGGCGGGCGCTCGCGCGGGTCGTCGTCAGTCTGCCGTCCACGTCGAAATACCATTGACTGCCTCCTCGTACCGCCTGCGCGCCACGTTATGTTCGGGCAGGTGGCGCGCACCCGGCAGCAGGCAGTTTAGGCGCGGCGGCTGGCGACCGTCAATCTTGTGCCCATTATGGGCCAGTACCCATGGGCAATGATGAGGCAAAAGCACGCCGCTGGGGAGCGATGTCTACATACGCATCGCTGTTACACGATAATGCGCTGCAGCTCTGCTATAATGGTCAGGCTTAACGACTTCGATATTTCGCTACGTAGAATGGTGTCCTTATGCCATCACGTTTTCCGAAGCGCCGGCCGCTGGTGTTTGTCGGTTTGCTGCTACTTCTCATACTCGGCGTATTGCTCATTGCATATGCTGTTAATGCAATCTGGCACGGGCATCCAATTGTAGTCAACTTCTTCGGTGAAAGCCTGCTGGGACTGACCGCTGTGTTCTTGCTCAGCCGTTTCCGGTGGTGGCGTGTCGTCGGATTTCGTACCCCACAGTATTCGCCAGCCTTCTGGTGTCTGCTCGCGCCATGTTTTGTGCTGATTACCGATGCCAATACTGTATCCCAGTATTGGAACTACCTCCCTGGCCACGATAGAGCTCTGCTCTTCCTTATCCTTGCGATGCTGGTGGGCTTTGTCGAAGAAACCTACTTTCGTGGGCTGATACTGCGTACTCTCTTGCAAAGAGGGCCATGGTTGGCGGCCATCATCTCATCAATTTTATTCGGCGGGCTGCACCTGTTGCATCTCATCGAAGGGCAGAATCTAGTTGCCACACTATCCCAGGCTGCCTCGGCATCGGCCCTTGGCTTCCTCTTCGCCGCCGTAGCCCTGCGTACTCGAAGTATCCTGCCGTTGATCGTCATCCATGGGCTGACGGACTTTATTGCATTTCTTGTCCTCAGTGGGGCGGTCATCACCTACATACCGAGTGCTGACGACCTCAGGGAGACCGCTGTAGAGGCGATCATCTTCATCTTACTCGGTGTTATCGCGATGCGGGGGATACGCGCGTCCGACTTCGATCTCGACATCCCGGATAGACAGGAGAAGCCACTGGTCGAGACGGCAGGGTAAGCCACAACAAATGCCCAATTGTGCGAACGTCGAGTGACGTTGGAGGGGCAATGGTCGTACTCAATCATCGAAAGCAGGTAAAGCAGGTTAGGAAAGGCGTGCAAGCGTCAGCCCGCATCTCCTTCCTGGTGTTCATGCTCTCGGCTACACTCATGGCCGCTGCTGGATGTAGCTTACCGGCGCAGTCGGCAACCCCGCGCCCTACGCCGACGGTCCAGCAGATTCTGGCGCGCGCTCAAAATGCTCGCCTGACCGATGAAACGTTTACATTTTCGATGGACGACAACACGCTTGATCCCGCTGTGATTACAGCAAACGGGACGGGCAAGGCAACAAGTCAGCCAGAGCGTATCGCCGTCACAATGAATATGACCATTGCTGACGAAACAGACCAGTCCGACCAGGTGTTTGATGTCGCCACTGGCGATACGTATATGAAGATCACCGCACCACCGAGCCTGGTGACAAATCGGTGGGAGAAGAACCCTGATGCCGCCTTGCTGACTGTCGGCGACTGGCAGGAGGTATTTCCACCGTATGGCAAACTCAGCGACGTCACCCTCATCGGCAGTGAAAGACTGAACGGGGTAGCTGTCTGGCACATACAAGGTACATTCGTTGACGGGAAAAGCACCAAGATCAGTGATATCTTCGTGCGGCAATCGGACTACCTGCCAGTGCAACAGCACCTGTATGCCACGGGCAGCTTGTTGACTATCGACATGACCTATAAATACACAGCGGTCAACAGCGGCATCGCCATAGACATTCCCATCACTATACTATAAGTTAACGGCGGACGAGGCCAAAGCAGCGCCTCTGGCAGTCGCCGAGATCTGCTCCACTCGAATGGCGTACACGAGGCAGCCGCACAATCTGGCAAGGAGCATTCCCGGAAGATGAGGCACCCATTTGGGTTTCGCTCACATCTATCCTCAAAGCCGATGCGGTGATTGGCCAATATGTGCGCTGCTGCGGTGTGAAAGGGAGTGCGGTATGGTTGTAGATTCTTCGGGAGGGACTCTTGAGTTGCCAATCATCATATCCACCGTTTGGCTGCTCGCCGTAGTGGTAGGTGACGTGATCATCACCGCCCGTCTCACCTGGAGCTTTCTGCTCGGCAGAAAACCAATCCTCCTTGGTTTTATTGTCGGGCTCAGTTGGCTTGCCACACTGTCATCCTGGGCGTTCATAACGAGCGTACTAGTACCGACTGATTCGCCTCAGTTGACCTTCGTCTTTTGTGGGTTCATCGCTCTCGCGGCTTCCGCCATATTCGGGATAGCATCGGGTATAGCTTCGGCTACACGGCCAAGAAGGTAGGCGGCCGGTGTTAAGGAGGGATACTATCCCAACACGGTTGCCAGCTACGCCTACGACGCCTTCGGCCAACTAAGACACGCGCATTGCCGTACACTTGAGAGGCGCTTGTGACAGCTGTATGTGACAATGCCGAAAGTGGCATGAATACTGCAACTCCGGGGTGCGCAGACGCGCCTGATGTGGCGCACGGCGACAGGGGGAAGTATGTATGCCACGGGGAGGAATACGATGCAACTTCAAGGGAAGGTAGCGGTCGTTACTGGAGCGGCCTCCGGGATTGGGCTGGCGTCAGCCACACGCTTCGCGGCGGAGGGCGCCAGCATCATCGCGGGTGACTGGAATGGCGAAAGACTCAAAG
>Ga0207674_10000811_pt1 | contig 40585 bp, 50 predicted proteins | sample KBSCornC72_FD_184303 | JGI IMG/M metagenome (GOLD analysis project Ga0207674, IMG submission 184303) | Corn rhizosphere microbial communities from Kellogg Biological Station, Michigan, USA - KBS Corn C7-2 (SPAdes) (version 2) | ecosystem: Host-associated > Plants > Roots > Rhizosphere > Soil ... | reverse complement strand
TCAGCCCCCTGGCCGAGCGAAGTCCGGCGAAACTGACGATGAGGCTGGCTTCCGTACCGTGACCGGCGACGATTGTAGGAGCGATCGCGGCCTGATCGACCGGACCATTATTCCCCGCGAGCAGCAGCAGGCCTGCGGCCAGAAACGCCGTCCGTCCAGGAACCAAGGCCGAGATCCGTTCCGCAAAGCCGGTCCCAGAAACGGAAATACAAGCCATAATTTCCCTTATAGGCGTCATGATGCCTCTGATGGTGCGTCGCCGTGATGACCCATCGACCGATCGGCCCTTCCACGACCCGGCGCGGGAATAACTCCCACCCCATGTGATTGGTAACGCCCATCAGCGTCATTATGGCGAGCACCGCGCCGAGTGCGGCGATATGGATGGGGATGACAAAGACGAGCGCCGGAATGACGATCGCGCCGGTCAGCGCCTCCCACGGGTGAAAGCTCATCGCCGCCCAGGCGGTCGGCGGGCGGCTCGCATGGTGGACGGCATGGGCGATGCGGAACCACAGCGGACGATGCATCAGCCGGTGGGTCCAGTAGAACCAGCTGTCGTGCACCGCGAGGTAGAGCAGGATCGAGAGGGGCATATACCAGAGCGGGAAGCGTTGAACGTCCGCATAGATGCGCGTCCAGCCCTGCGCCTGCCATCCCCAGGCGACGACCCCGGCGGGTATGCCGTAGAGGAGGGCGCTGAGCAGCGACCAGCCGATCTCGCCGCGCATCTGCCGCCCCAGCCCGCGATAGAGGCCAGGCCGCACGCGCATCGTCGCCAGCGCGAAGCCGCCGCTGGTGAGCAGATAGCGCACGCCCACGATCGCGCTCATCAGCAAGGCGGAGGTGAGCAGGCCAGCGGTCATGCTTTCGTCAGGCCGATTTCGGTGAGACGCTCGTTCAGATACTCCCCGGCGCTGATCGGCGGTTCGCGAGCGGGATTGTCGGCATCGACGCACTGGGGCAGCGGCTCGATCAGGAAGTCGGGGCGCAGATGCAGGAAGAAGGGCATGGAATAGCGCGGCTTGCCGCGCCGTTCCGGTGGTGGGTTGACGACGCGGTGGCTGGTCGAGGGCAGCATATGGTTGGTCAACCGCTGCAACATGTCGCCGACATTGACGACCAGCGCCCCCGGCGGCGGGGCCACGTCGATCCAGTCGCCCCCACGCCCCAGCAATTGCAGGCCGCTCTCCTCCGCGCCGAGCAGGAGGGTGATGAGGTTGATGTCCTCATGCGCCTCCGCGCGCACGCCCGGTGCCTCCGCGGAGATGGGCGGATAATGGAGCAGGCGCAGGATGCTGTTGCCGTCGCGGACCGGATCGTCGAACCAGTCGGGCGTCAGGCCGAGGTGGACGGCGATGGCCGACAGCACGCGATTGCCGATCCGGTCGAACGCGGCGAAGAGGTCGCGCATCGTTGCGGTGAAGCCGGGCAGTTCCTCCGGCCAGACATTGGGCGGCATGGTCGCGGCCAGCGGCGATCCCGCCGGCAGGTCGCGTCCGACATGCCAGAATTCCTTGAGGTCGGAGAGGGCCGCGCCCTTGGCGATTTCGACACCGAAGGCCGTATAGCCGCGCTGGCCGCGCCCGCCGGGCAGGATGTAGCGGCGCTTGATCGCCTCGGGCAGGGCGAAGAAATCGCGGGCCTGCTTCCATCCGCGCGCGACCAGCGCGTCGTCGATGCCATGGTCGCTGATCATCGCGAACCCATAGGTGCGGAACGACTCGCCAAGCGCGCGGGCAAAGGCGTCGCCGTCCAGGGCGCGCATCGAAAAGGTGGAGATCGTCATTGTCGCGATAGTAAAGCGATTTCAGGCAGGGGAAAGCCCGTTGCGGCAAGCCCCGCCGCTTGCCACTCGCTAACCGCCGCGAAATAAGAGGCATCACCCCGCACAGGAGCCCCCGCATGAACTACTGGCTGATGAAGTCCGAGCCCGACGCCTTTTCCTGGGACGACCTCGTCGCGAAGGGGCAGGCGGAATGGGACGGGGTGCGAAACCATGCGGCGCAGCTCAACATGAAGGCGATGAAAGTCGGCGACCGATCGCTCTTCTATCATAGCAACATCGGGCTGGAGTGCGTCGGCGTCATGGAGATCGTGCGCGAGGCGGCGCCGGACAGCACCGACGGCACGGGCAAGTGGATCGCGGTGATCGTCGCGCCGGTCGAGCGGCTGAAGGTGCCGGTAACGCTCAAGATGATCAAGGCGGACCCGCTACTCTCCGGCATGGCGATCGTGCGTCAGTCGCGGCTGTCGGTGGCGCCCGTAACCGCCGAGGAATATGCCCGCATTGTCGAGCTCTCGCAAAAATCGAACAGGTGATTGCAAAAAATGCACTAGGGCGACCGGCTTTGCACTTGCGGGTTTGTGCATCGCAACATAGATCGCCGCCAACGAGCTGGGAGAGAGAAAAATATAAATCTGTCCGTTGGAGTAAAGACAATGAAAATCATCCCGATGTTGGGCGCCGTAGCGCTGTCATCGATGCTGACGCTGGTCCCCGTGGCCGGCTATCTGTTCGCTTCGGTCTGAGCGCAGGCTCCGATCCACTGCATCAGAAGCAATCAAAACCGGGGGCGTCCAATTCCTTGGGCGCCCCTGTTTTCGTCGCATGCCGCTGACGTGCTCCGGCTGCCGGGAATCGGCGATCCTGTTTGCGTTGCAACAATTGCAAGTTGCTAACCGTCTTTTGCATTTGCTGCATCGCAGCGATCAGGGCAATCGGGGTTTGCGAATAGGAATGAGGAATGACTGGAACGGCTTCTGAAAAAGGAGATCGTTCATGAAGATTTTTGCACTTGCCGCCGCCACCGTCGCGGTGCTCGCGTCGACCGCCGCCGTTGCCAAGTCGGAGCAGCTCCGCTTCCAGAAGGACGGCTATACCTATGTATACACCGTTTCCGAGAAGGACGGCGCCAAGCACATCCGCGGCCAATATTATCCGGGCGGTCGCAGCTTCGCGCTCGACGTCCGCAACAGCCGCGTCGCAGGCACTGTCGATAGATCGCGGGTTGCCTTCCCGCTGGCATCGGTGACCTCGGGGACCGGCAGCGAACTGGCCAGCGCCCGCTAAGCTTCGGATATTTTCTTGCAAAAGGGGTGGGTAGCGCAACGCTTCCCGCCCCTTTAATCGTTCTGAAGTAACGGTCGACAGGCTCGATCAGTCGCAGCGGCGCTTGCTGTCGATCGACTTGCCGAGCAACGCGCCGGCGGCTGCGCCCAGCAGAGTGCCCGTGGTGCGCTCGCCGTGCGTGTCGATCGCCCGGCCGGCGAGCGCGCCGCCGACGCCGCCGATCAGCAGGCCCGTGGTGCCGTCGGATTTGCGGCAATAGGTGCGACCGTCGCGGCCGCGCCATTCACGACCGCGATAATCGCCGCCCCGGTCATAGTCGCGGTAACGATCGCGCGCATGGGCGCCTTCGATCGGAAGGGCGAGTATCGCCGGGACGGCGAGGCTGACGGCGGCGAGGCCGAGAATGAGAGTGCGCATGGGTTTCTCCTCCGTACATGCTGTGAATTGACCAGGCGGTAATGGCTGAGGGTGCATGAACCTGCGGCAACGTCGCAAAGGGTCGAATTCGGCCCGGCCTGACTCGCTAACCGCAGCATCCCGCTGTCGCGACGCCCGGTTGCCGGCAATGGGCGAAATGCAGTAGGACGCGCGCCATGACACCCAGATTTCTTGGCCAGACCAGCGCGCTTCCGAACTCTCCGGAAGAGGCGGAACTCGACTATGTGCCAAATCCGCGCGGCGGCGCGCTGTATCTGGTACGGTTCGCCGCGCCGGAATTCACATCGCTTTGCCCGGTGACGGGCCAGCCGGACTTCGCCCATCTCGTCATCGACTATGCTCCCGGCGAGACGATCGTCGAATCCAAGTCGCTGAAACTGTTCCTCGGCGCGTTCCGCAACCATGCCGCCTTTCACGAGGATTGCACGGTCGGCATCGGCCAGCGGCTTGCGGCGGAAATGAAGCCGGTGTGGCTGCGCATCGGCGGTTACTGGTATCCGCGCGGCGGCATTCCCATCGACGTGTTCTGGCAGAGCGGCGAGCCGCCCAGGGGGCTGTGGGTGCCCGATCAGGGCGTACCGGGCTATCGCGGGCGGGGCTAGCCCGCCGCCGTTGGTCAGGCGGGCGCGAGACGGGTCGGCAGCCGTGACCCCGCAGCGGCCTCCGCCAGAGTCTGACGGTCCAGCTCGGCGAGAAAGGCTGCCATCGCCCGGTTGAGCATGCCGGTCAGTCCGCAATTGCTGCGCAGAACGCAACCCTCGCACTCGGTCAGGGTCATGCACGGTTCGGTCAGCCGCACCACCTCGCCCAGCGTGATGGTTTCGGCCGGGCGACCGAGGCGGAAGCCGCCACTGCGGCCCCGAATGGTCGTCAGCAGCCCGGCGTTCGACAGCAGATTCACCACCTTCATCGCATTATTATGCGAGATGCCGTGATCGGCCGCCACTTGCGCGATCCCCATCAGCCCGTCGCCTTCGCGGGCGACGAGGGCGGCGTGAAGAAGAATGCGCAGCGCGTGATCGGTATGGGTGGTCAGCCGCATGTCAGCTTGGACGATAAATCATGCAGCCATATTGCATCTTTTGACGACGTCCGTATAGATGCATTCGTTTCGCATGATTTACGAGGAAGATGATATGGCCGCTCCGCTTTCCGAACAGACCATCGCTATCGTCAAGGCAACCGCCCCCGTCCTGCAAGAGCATGGCGTCGCCATCACCACGCGCATGTACGAGCGCCTGTTCGTGAATGAGGACGTGCGCGCGCTGTTCGATCAGGCCGCGCAGGAGTCCGGAGAGCAGCCGCGCAGGCTTGCCGCCGCGATCCTAGGCTATGCGCAGAATATCGACAAATTGCAGAATTTGACGCCTGCCGTGGCGCGCATGGTCGAGCGCCACGTCGAAACGGGGGTGAAGCCCGAACATTACCCCCTCGTCGCCGAAGCCCTGCTGCCGGCGATCCGGGATGTGGTGGGCGAAGCGGCGACCGACGAAGTGCTGGCGGCCTGGGGTGAGGCCTACGGGTTCCTCGCGGACATACTGATCGGCAAGGAGCGCGAACGCTACGCGCTGCAAGCCGCGTAGAGCAGTTCTGAAACGAAAACAGGCGCCAACCCGAGGCGGCGCCTGTTTTTGAACCGTGACTATTGCACGGTGATCGTCACCGCGCGGCGGTTCTGCGCCCAGCTCGTCTCGTCGGATCCGAGCGCGATCGGGCGTTCCTTGCCATAGCTGATCGTCGACATGCGTTCGGCCGCGACGCCCAGGCCGGCGAGATAGTTTTTGGCGGCATTCGCGCGCCGCTCGCCGAGGGCGAGGTTATATTCCCGCGTGCCGCGCTCGTCGGCATGGCCTTCGATGCTGATCCGCTTGCTGGGATAGCGCGCCAGCCATTGGGCCTGACTCTGGAGGATGGCCTTGTCCTCGTCGCGCACATCGCTCTGGTCGGTGTCGAAATGCACCGTGTCGGACATGACGCTCGCGATGAAATCTTCCTGGCTGCCGGGGATCGGCCCGGCCGGCGCCTGACCGGTGGACTGGGTCTGATCGGCGGGCGGCGGGGGAAGTTGTTCGGGCGCCTTCTTGGCGCAGGCGGCGAGTGCCAGCGCGGCGGCGAGCGTCAGCACTGAGGCGGAGGGGCGGATCATGGGGCGTCTCCTTGTGATGGAAAGGGTACGGCGGGCATCGGTGGATTCAACGGGGAGGCGAATCCTTGCCCGAGTGTAACGGTTATCATGTCGATTGCGATCCGTTCACCGTGAAGAATCATCGGAATCAGGGCAGCAGCGGTCCCCATGCCGGGTCGGAACCATCGACCGGCGTCGGAATCCGCCGTTCGTTGACGCCGGTCAGGTCGACCTGCCAGATTTCCGACTTGCCGCCGCGCCCCTGCGTGGTGCGGAAGAATTGCAGCACCCGGCCGTTGGGAGACCAGCTTGGCGATTCGTCCTGCCAGCCGCCGCGCGTGATGATCCGCTCGCCCTGGCCGGTCGGGGTCATCACCGCGATGTTGAAGCTGCCAAGGCGGGTGAAGGCGATGAGGTCGCCGCGCGGGCTCCACTCCGGCGTCGCGCTGGCGCCGCCGCCAAAGCTGATCCGCTGCTGGTTGGAACCATCGGCGTTCATCACATAGATCTGCTGCTTGCCGGACCGGTCGCTCTCGAACACGATCTTGGTGCCATCCGGCGAATAGCTGCCCCCGACGTTGATGCCGGGTACGTTGGTCAGGCGCTGCGGCGATCCGCCGGACGCCGGCACGCGATAGATGTCGGTGTTGCCCGCCGAGGACATGGAGAAGAGGATGGTGCGCCCGTCCGGCGACCAGCGCGGCGCGAAGACGGCGTTGCTCGTCTCCGTCACCAGCTTCTGCGTGCCCGATCCGATGTCGTAGACATAGATGCGCACGCGCCGCCCGACATAGCTGACATAGGCGATCGACTTGTAATCGGGCGAGAATCGCGGGGTCAGCGCGATCGACTGGCCGTTGGTGATGAAGCGGTGGTTGGCGCCGTCCGAATCCATGATGGCGAGGCGCTTTACCCGGTTATCCTTCGGGCCTGTTTCCGCGATATAGGCGATGCGGCTGTCGAAGAAGGGGCTTTCGCCGGTGAGTCGCGCATAGATGGCGTCGGCGCATTTATGCGCGGCGCGCCGCCAGTCGCGCGGGCTGACGACATAGCCGAGCCGGGTCTGCTCGGCGCGCAGCGACACGTCGTAGAGGTAGCAGCCGACGGTGATGTCAGTGTCGCCACCGCTCGAATTGACGAAACCCTGCACCAGCGCCTCCGCGCTCATGCCGGCCCAGCGGTCGAACTGCGGCGCGGTGACTTCCGGCACGGTGATGGTGCCGACGCCGGAGGGACCGGCAGGCTGGAACAGGCCCGAATTCTTGAGGTCGGAGGCGATCACCTCGGCGATGCGCTGGCCGAGCGAGGCGGTGGAGCCGGCGGGCGTGTTCACATCCTGCTGCGTCGGCATGGGCGGGATGGCGATGCGGATCGAATCGGTGGTATCGTCGGTCACGGAACCGCTCAAACCCTGTTCGGCGGGGACGGCGGCCTGCGGCAGTGTGGGTACGGAGGAGGGGGGCAGCGCGTTGACCTGCGCTGCGACCGGCGCGGCGATGAGCAACGCGGCCAGCACGGCGAGGGGGGAGAGCAGCGGTCGGGTCATCTCAGAGCCTCTTGTCGAACCGGAATTCACGCACGAATTTCCAGTAGGGATAGTAATCGGGCGGCAGATCGAACGGGGCGGCGGCGCGCACGGCGCGGATAGCTGCCTCGACATGCAGTTGCTGTTGCGGGCGATTCGTATCGGTCTTGCCGGTCTGCTCTACCAGATCGGGACCGGATGCGAGCGTGCCATCCGCGTTAAGCCGCCAGCGCAGGATGGTGACGAGCTGGTCCACGTCGGCGCCGGTGGGCGCGCGCCAGTGCGGCTTGAGCTGGCGGCTGATCTCCGTGTTGAGCGCGCGCGCTTCCGCCGCGCCGAGCGGGGCGGACGCGGCGGGCTTGGGCGGGCTGGGCGTATCGCCGGCTATGCCTTCCAGGAAATTGGGACCGAGGCGGGAACCGCGCGGCTTGTCCGCCTTGCCGCTGCCGGCTGCGGTGGACTTGGCATCCGGCTTCGCCTTGGCGGGCGCGGCGGGCTTAGCGGAAGTGGACGGGGAGGACGACGCGGATTTCGAGGGCGTGGCGGAGGGCTTGGCCACTGGCTTGGTGGCCGGGCTGGGTTTGGGAGCAGGTTTGGGCGGCGCTTTCTTCACCTCCGGCGCGGGCGCGGCGACGGGTTTCGGCTTGGGCGGCTCGGGCTTCTTCACCGGCTTTGGCGTCGGCTTGGGCACAGGCTTCGGTTCCGCCTTGGGGACGGGTTTGGGTTCCGGCTTCGGCTCGGGCTTGGGTTGCGGCTTGGGCTGCGGTTTCGGCTGGGGCGCGGGCGGCGGTGGCGGCGGCGCGGGTTCCGGCTTTGGCGCGGGGGGCGCCTCCGCCTCCGGTGCGGGCGCGGCGTCTTCGGGCGCGCCGATGTCGGGCGCGACGGCGGTGGCGGGGGGCGCGGGCGATCGGGTCGAGGCGGTCAGCGCCACCTCGTCGACCAGGCTCACGTCCATCGGCTGCTGCTTGGGCGGAATGACCGGCGGCGGCTGGAGCAGGCCAAGCGACAGCGCCGCGACGAGCAACACATGCCCCGCTGCCGCGACGGAAAGGCCGATCTTATCGCTGCGTTCCACCGGGATGCGCCTATCGCCCGCTTGCTGAACCGGCGCTGACGCCGTCGGTCTGCGCGCTGCTGACGAGCGCCACGCGGTCCAGCCCGGCGCGATTCAGTTCCCCCATCACCAGCATCACCCGCTCATAGTCGAGACCGCCGTCCGCCCGCAGGAACAACTGGGTGTCCGGCGCCATCTTCGCTTTCAGATCGGCCAGCCGGTCGGGCAGCGCGGTGTCCTCCACCGGCTCGTCGTCGATGTAGACCACCCCGGAGGCATCGATCGACACGACCGTCGGCTTCTGATCCTGATCCAGCGCGTTGGCGCGATTCTCCGGCAGGCGCACGGGCACGCCGGTGACGAGCAGCGGCGCGGTGACCATGAAGATGATCAGCAGCACCAGCATGACATCGACCAGCGGCGTCACGTTGATCTCCGCCATCGGCGCGCGTCGTCCACGCCCGCGCCGCGACGGGGGGCCGGCCATCATTGCTCAAGTTCCCGGCTGAAGGTCGTGTAGAGCTTGTCGGCGAACCGCATCAGGCGCGCTTCGAGCCGGTTGATCGCATGGCTGAAGCGGTTGTAGGCGATCACGGCCGGAATGGCCGCGAACAGGCCGATCGCGGTCGCGAACAAGGCCTCGGCGATGCCCGGCGCGACGACGGCGAGGCTGGTGTTCTGCGCCCCCGCGATCGAGGTGAAACTGCGCATGATGCCCCACACCGTGCCGAACAGGCCGACGAAGGGCGACACCGATCCGATCGTCGCCAGGATGTTGAGCTTGTCCGCGATCGCGTCGACCGACGTGGATACGGCCGACCCCATCGACACGGACAGCCGGTCGCGCATGCCGGCGACATCGGCGCGGCGCTTGGCGGCGGACTGCTGCCACTCCTGGATGCCGGCGGCGAGCACCTGCGCGCTGGGCACGTCTTCCTTGCCGCGATCCTTGTAGAAACGCTCCATGTCGCCCGCCTGCCAGAAAGCGGCTTCATAGCGGCGGCTGGCGCGCGCGGTGCGGCCCAGCGTCAGCCAGATGCCGACGATGACCGCCCAGCTCAGCACGCTGGCGAGCAGCAGGCCGACCATGACGATCTTCACGATGACGTCGGCTTGCAGGAACAGCGCGACCGGCGACAGGGTGAGGGCGGCGGCGCTGGCGGGCGACGCGGCGGCAAGGATGGGGGCGATCAGGGCAGCGGACATAATCGGGGGTCTTCTCCGGACGCGAGACGATTGAAGGCGGTGATCCAGGCTGGGGGCTGGCGTTGCGGCCGGCCGGCGGCGGACAGGAAGGCGGCGGTCACCTGTCCCTCCGTTAGCAGGTCGGGGCCACGCCATATAGACTGGTCGATAACGCAGGAAGCGGCGCGGACGTTGCGCATATGGCTGACCACGACCAGATCGTCGTCGAGCAGAGCGGGCCTGCGGTAGCGCAGCGACAGGTCCGCGATGGCGTAATAGCCCGCGCCCGCGGCATGGGTGCCGCGCTGGTCGATGCCCGCGCCACGCAGCATGTCCGACCGCGCCCGCTCCATGTAGCGCAGATAGTTGGCGTGATAGACGACGCCCGACAGGTCGGTATCCTCGAAATAGACACGGACCGGAAAGCGGTGTGCGCCGCCCGAAAACGCGCCGCGCGCCGGAAGGGGGCCTGTGATGTCGGTTTCGGGAGCCATCCCGCCCGGTCTAGCGATACGACGAGTCGTTGTGAATCCCCAATCACCGGGGGCCTGCCGCGCTTTTGGCTCAACGGGTCTGATGTGCGCGCCTGGAGCATCATGCGATCGGGTTGATCCGTCCGATGTCATCGCGCTGTAGAGCATCGCCTTAAATAAGAACCGTTCGGGCTGAGCTTGTCGAAGCCTTGTCCTTATTCTTCAAGAAGAACAGCCCTTCGACATTCAAACGAGTCACGTGCCTCGTTTTGAACAGGGCGAACGGAAGGTGAGGTGATTCCGATTTAACGCATCTCGCCTCGCGCGTCAGAAAAGGCCGCCCTGCGGTTCCTCCGGCGGGACGAGGCCCAGATGCTTCCACCCGCCCGCGTTCAGGCAGCGTCCCCGCGCCGTGCGGCTGACGAGGCCGAGCTGGATCAGATAGGGCTCGATCACTTCCTCGATCGTGTCGCGCGGTTCGGAAAGGCCGGCGGCGAGCGTCTCCACCCCGACCGGCCCGCCCTTGTAGATGTCCGCGATCATGGTGAGGTAGCGCCGGTCCATCGCGTCGAGGCCCATGCCGTCGACCTCCAGCCGGCGCAGGGCATGGTCGGCGGCCTTCGCATCCACCACATCCTGCCCCGCCGCATGGGCAAAGTCGCGGACGCGGCGCAGCAGGCGGCCGGCGATGCGGGGCGTGCCGCGCGACCGCCGGGCGATCTCGCGCGCGCCATCCGGCACGATGGGCAGCGACAATAGCCGCGCGGCGCGGGTCACGACCAGTTCCAGCTCCGCGACGGTGTAGAAGATCAGCCGCACCGGGATGCCGAAACGGTCGCGCAAGGGGGTGGAGAGCAGCCCCTGCCGCGTCGTCGCGCCGACGAGCGTGAAGGGCGGCAGGTCGATGCGGACAGAGCGCGCCGACGGCCCCTCGCCGATCATCAGGTCGAGCGCGCGGTCCTCCATGGCCGGATAGAGGATTTCCTCGATCGCCGGATTGAGCCGGTGGATCTCGTCCACGAACAGGACGTCGCCTTCATCCAGATTGGTGAGCAGCGCGGCGAGGTCGCCCGCCTTGGCGATGACGGGGCCGGAGGTGGACTTGAATCCGACGCCCATTTCCTTCGCGATGATCTGCGCCAGCGTGGTCTTGCCGAGGCCCGGCGGCCCGAAGAACAGCACATGGTCGAGCGCATCGCCGCGCGCCCGCGCCGCGCGGATGAAGATGCGCAAATTCTCTCGCGCCTGCTCCTGCCCGACGAAGTCGTCGAGCGACTTGGGACGGAGCGCGGCGTCGGCGTCCTCCGGCGCGCGGTGGGCTGCGATCAGGCGGTTTTCCTCAGCCATGCCGCGTCTCTATCGCAAGTTCGTCATGCTGAACTTGTTTCAGCATCCATGGTAAAACCTTTCCAACGCTGGCTTGCGTCGGAGTAAAACAGCCGCCAGTTTCGCTACTGCGAAGCGAGGAACCGCTGCCAGAATGAAAGAACCCTGCGCCTATATTCTTGCCAGCCAAAAAGGCGGTACACTGTACGTTGGCGTGACTTCCGACTTGATGGGCCGCTTGTACCAACATCGCACCGGCGCAATGGACGGCTTCACGTCCCGCTACGCCGTGCATCGATTGGTTTGGTTCGAGATGTGCGACACGATGGAAGTTGCCATTATGCGCGAGAAGCAACTGAAAAACTGGCGTCGGCAATGGAAGATCAATCTGATCGAGGAAAATAATCCGAACTGGCGCGACCTCGCCGTGGATTTGGGGTTCGGGCCGCTGCGCCGTGGATGCTGAAACAAGTTCAGCATGACGAGAAGCGCGGAGGCGTAGCCGTACTTGCCTCCAACCAAACAGCCCTATGTTGCGATGCGTCATCGCGTCCCTATCTCCACAACATTCCGTTTCAGGGAGAAACCCTTCATGCCCGCACCCAAGCTGTTCGAACCCTTGTCCATCGGTTCGCTGACCCTCGCCAACCGCATCGTCATCGCGCCCATGTGCCAATATTCCGCCGTCGACGGCCGAACGACCGACTGGCACGCGCAGCATCTCGGCATGCTCGCCCAGTCGGGCGCGGCGATCCTGACGATCGAGGCGACGGCGGTGACGCCCGATGCGCGGATCAGCTACGGCGACGTCGGCCTCTGGGACGATGCGACCGAGGCCGCGCTGGCACAGACGATCGCAGGCGTGCGGCGCTGGTCCGACATGCCGATCGCGATCCAGCTCGCCCATGCCGGGCGCAAGGCATCCACGGATCTGCCCTGGCAGGGCGGGGGCCAGATCGCACCGGATGCGCCGAACGGCTGGCAGACCGTGTCCGCCTCCGCGATCCCGTTTCAGGCCGGCGACAACCCGCCGCTCGCCCTCGACGAAGCCGGGCTGGCCGGGGTGCGCGACGCCTTTGCCGAGGCGGCGCGGCGCGCGGTGCGCATCGGCCTTGACGCGATCCAGATCCACGCCGCGCATGGCTATCTGCTGCATCAGTTCCTGTCGCCGCTCTCCAACCGGCGCACGGGCGATTATGGCGGCTCGTTCGAGAATCGCATCCGCTTTCCGCTGGAGGTCTTCGACGCGGTCAGGGCAGCGGTTCCGGCGGGCTTCCCCGTGACCGTCCGCGTGTCGGGCACCGACTGGCATGACGGGGGCTGGGACTCGGCGCAGACGGCGGCCTTTGCGCGGGCGCTGGAGGCGCATGGCTGCGCCGGCATCCATGTGTCGAGCGGCGGACTGCATGTCGACCAGAAAATCCCGGTCGGCCCCAGCTATCAGGTTCCGCTCGCCCGCGCGGTCAGGCAGGCGGTCGGCATTCCCGTCATCGCCGTCGGCCTCATCACGGACTTCGAGCAGGCGGAAGCGATCATCGGCACGGGCGATGCGGACGCCGTCGCGCTCGCCCGCACCATCCTCTACGATCCGCGCTGGCCGTGGCACGCTGCCGCGCATCTGGGCGCGGAGGTGAAGGCGTCGCCGCAATATCTGCGCTGCCAGCCGATCCGCTTCCGCAAATTGTTCGGCTGAGGGCGTCACTTCGCGGCCTTGCGCAGCGCGACACGGACCAGCGCGTCGAGACTGGCGTCGGGGCCGAGTTCCCGCTCCGCCGCCGCCACCGCCGCGCTGGCCTCCGCCGGCCGGAAACCGAGATTGCCGAGCGCGCTCAACGCGTCCTCGGCATGGCTGCCAACGGGGGTGATCACCGTGCCCGCCGCGATCGCGCTGCCGGCGGGCATGACGCCGATCCGGTCCTTCAGTTCGCGCACGATGCGTTCGGCGAGTTTTGGTCCCACGCCGTTGGCCCGCGCGACCATCGCCTTGTCCTGCATCGCGATGGCGCGGTGCAGGTCGGCCGGTTCGAGCGCGGAGAGGATCGCGAGCGCCACGCGCGCGCCCACGCCCTGCACGCCGGTGAGCAGGCGGAACCAGTCGCGCTCTTCCGCGGTGGCGAAGCCCATCAGGCGGAGGAAATCCTCGCCCACCAGCATTTCTGTATGGACGGTCACGGCCTCCCCCGTGCGGCCCAGCGCGGAGAGGCTGCGCGTAGACATGGCGACCAGATAGCCGACGCCGCCCACGTCGATGACGGCGGTGTCCAACCCTGTGGAGACGAGCAGGCCCTTCAAATGCGCGATCATGTTATGTTCTTTAGCGGTTCCGACGCGGAGCGCCAGCCCCATGACGCTTCTGGATCAGCAGGGCCGGTTCGTGCCATGGGTGGGCGATGCCGACGATCCTGCTCCTGCTCGCCTCCAACATCTTCATGACCATCGCCTGGTACTGGCATCTGAAAGGCGGCATGGCCAAGCCGTTGCTGCTGGTGATCCTCATCAGCTGGGGCATCGCCTTCGTCGAATATTGCCTGGCCGTGCCCGCGAACCGCATCGGCTATGCCCATGGCTGGAGCGCGGGCCAGCTCAAGGTCGCGCAGGAGGCGATCGCGCTCGTCGTGTTCGGCGTGTTCATGGTGACCTTCCTGGGAGAGCCGTTGCACTGGCGCCATTTCGCCGCGTTCGGCTGCATCATGGCGGGCGTGGCCTTCCTGTTCTGGGGACGCAGTTAAGCCCTGGGTATCCGCCGCGCGCTGGCGAGATGGTGCGCATGGGTGATCGCCACCGCCAGCGCGTCGGCGGCGTCCGCGCCCGCGATCTTCGCGCCGGGGAGCAGGCGGGCGACCATCGCGTGCACCTGATCCTTCGTCGCGTTGCCAACGCCGACGACGGCCTTCTTCACCAGCCGCGCGGCATATTCGCCGACCTCCACCCCCGCGCGCGCCGCGCCCAGCAGGACGACGCCGCGCGCCTGCCCGAGCTTGAGCGTGGACTGGGGATTGGCGTTGACGAACACCTCCTCCACGCCCGCGCCGCTGGGCCGATATTCGAGGAGGAGATCGGTGAGCGCGGCGTCGAGCGTCAGCAACCGGCTCGCGAGGGGCGATTTGGCGTCGGTCTTGATCTGCCCGTTGGCGATGTGGGACAGCCGGTTGCCATCCACGGCGATGACGCCCCAGCCCGTGGTGCCGAGGCCGGGGTCGAGGCCGAGGAGAATCATCGCCGGACCGCGACCGAGGGGGCGGGTACATGGTGGCGCAATTCGCTGTTGGAAATCGTCGGCGTCATGGCGCGGCAGATGGCACAGGAGCCGTGTGGATGACAACGCCGATCCGCGACAGACAGGCGAACATGCTGTTAGGAATTAGTCGCAAAGAAATTGACAGTGCAAATGCGTCGCAATAGGTGCCGCCCCAATCAAAAAAGGGGAATCACCGAACCATGCCGACATCCTCGTCCGCGCCGTCGCTTCTGGCGCTCAGCTGCGTCAGCGCTCTGGTCTTCACCACGGCCGGTCACGCACAGGAGGCGGACGCGCAGCAGGGGCGCAAGCTGGGCGGCATGACCGTCGAAGCGACCGCCATCGACGAGCCTTCGGTAAAGGTCGACCGGCCGGACTCGCCCAAATATACCGCGCCGCTGGTGGATACGCCGCAGACCATCACGGTCATCTCCCGCGCCAGCCTGGACCAGCAGAATTTGCTGACGCTGCGCGAGGTGCTGAGCACGGTTCCCGGCATCACCTTCGGCGCGGGCGAGGCCGGCAACGGCTATGGCGACCGCATCCTGCTGATGGGGCAGGATGCCAAGAACGACGTGACCATCGACGGCGTGCGCAGCGGCGCGGTGGTGAGCCGCAACGAAACCTATAATATCGAACAGGTGGAGATCACGACCGGCGCCGGTTCGGTGTACAGTGGCGGCGGCTCCGTCGCAGGCACGATCAACCTGGTGACCAAGCGCCCGCTGCCCGACAACAAGACGGTCGTCGCCGCCGGCATCGGCACCGACGCTTATTACCGCGCGACCGTCGACGCCAACCGCCGCCTCAGCGATCTGGTCGCGGTGCGCCTGAACGCCGTCTATCACCAGAATGACGTGCCGGGCCGCGACCATGAATATTATGACCGCTGGGGCGTGTCGCCGTCGATCACCATCGGCATCGAGAGCCCGACCAACCTGACGGTCCAGTTCGACCATCTGACCGACCATTCCATCCCGCAATATGGCGTGCGCTATTTCCCGCGCTACGGCGGCTATCTGCCGGACGCCAATCTCGCGGCTTATTATGGCACGCGCAACCTCGACAAGCAGAACAGCGAGACCAATTCGGTCCAGGGCATTTTCAATCACGAATTCAGCGACACGCTGCGCATCCGCAACCTGATCCGCTACGAGAATATCAGCCAGAATACGGTCACCAGCAATATCGGCGGCAGTTTCTGCGCGGCGAACGGCACGGCGGCGGGCTTCAATCCCGCGGCGGTGCCCTCGGCGGCCACGCCCAATCCGAGCACGGCCTGCGGCTTCATCACCGGGTCGACCACCGTTCCTGTTCCCGCCGGCTATTATCAGCCGACCGGCAGCCGTGGCCTCCAGCGGTTCATTCGCAACGAGACCGCCTATGAGCAGTTCGACCTGATCGGCACGCTGAATACGGGCAGCGTCGAGCACAGCTTCGTCCTCGGTGCGTCCACCCTGTGGCAGCGCTTCACGCAGGATCAGGGCAATATCCTGCGCGCGGCGGACGGCACGGTCCAGACGCTGCCGATCGTCAATATCGCGACCCCCGATGTCGTCGTGCCGCTCGCCGGCTACACCGTCGGCAGCAATGACTATACCGGCCCGGTCAACTTCATCCGCGCGTCGCGCAACAATGGCCGGCAGAACAGCTATTCGGCCTATTTCTTCGACACCGCGAAGATCACCGACTGGTTGCAGATCAACGGCGGCGTCCGCTACGATCATGTCGACGGGCGCAACTTCACCTACAGCTACAATATCACCGACGCCGCCGGCGCGCCGCTGGGCCAGGTGACAACCGCGACGGCGCTCGCGGCGGACAATCCCAACCGCATCAAGAACGACCTGTTCTCCTACCGCATCGGCCTCGTCCTGAAGCCGACGGAGAACACCAGCATCTATTTCGCCCATGGCAATTCCAAGCTGCCCTCGCAGTCCTCGGTCAACGACAGCTGCACCGTGGCGACGACGACGACGGCGGGCACGTGCAGTTCCGCGCCGCAGATCACGAAAAATTACGAGATCGGCGTGAAGGCGGAACTGTTCGGCAAGCGCATGCTGGTCAGCGCCGCCCTGTTCCGCAACGACCGTAATTTCAACACCGTGCCGTCCGGCAACCCGAGCGTCTCGGATCAGGTGTCGGAGGGCAAGCAGCGGTCGCAGGGCGTCTCGTTCGGCGCATCGGGCAACATCACCGACGCCTGGACGCTTTCGGCCAACTATATGTACGTCGATGCCTATACCATCCAGAGCGTGTCGGCGAGCTGCCTCGCCAACCCCGGCAGCACCGGTTGCACCAACACGGCGGCCTTCCCCGATCCGATTGCCGGGTCGCCCAACATCAACGTGCCGGAACATTCGGGCAGCGCCTTCACGACCTACCGTTTCCCGTTCGGTCTGCAGGTCGGCTATGGCCTGAACTATCAGGGCAGCTTCTACATGAACCAATATTCCAGCGCCGCGCCCACCCTGCCGATCTACAAGGTGCCGAGCTACATCACGCAGCGGCTGCTGATCTCCTACCCGATCAACGACCATTTCAGCGCGCAGATCAACGTGCAGAACCTGTTTGACGAGAAATATGTGACGACGGTGCGGACATCGGTCGGCGAAAGCTGGGCCGTGCCGGGACCGACGCGCCAGGCGGTGTTCAGCCTCACCGGCACCTTCTGATCCTGTACCTAGTCGGGGCGGGCGGCGCGTTGCCGTCCGTCCCGACTGAATTTCGCCAGTGATGCGCCGGACAATCGATCGAGACGTTGTGCGGATGATGACACACCTTCTAGAAACCGCGCGGCGGCGACCGGAACTGATGGGCCTCGCAGGCTTCGGCGCCGCGGCGCTTTTGCTCCTGGCGATATTCAAATTCGCATCGGAAATCGCAGAGGGCGACACGATGGCGTTCGACGTGGCCGTGCTACGCGCGATGCGCCAAGCGGCCGGTCCCGACACGCCGCTCACCACCTTCATGCTCGGCATGACGCATCTTGGCGACGCTATTACGCTGGTCGTTCTGGTTCTGTTGAGCGCGGGCTTCCTGTTCACGGCCCGCAAGCAGGGCATGGCGCTGTTCCTGATCCTCGCGACAACCGCCGGCTTCCTGCTGGTTCAGTTCCTCAAGCGGGTCGTCGATCGTCCCCGACCCGATGTGGTCGAGCATTGGACCAGTTTCGCCAATGCGAGCTTCCCCAGCGGCCATGCCGCCAATTCCGCGATCATCTACCTCACCCTCGCCGTGCTGATCGCGCGGTCGGTGACGTCGCGGGCGTTGCGTATCTATGTGGTGATGGCCGCGATGCTGCTCACCTTCGTCATCGGCCTTTCCCGGCTCTATCTTGGCGTCCACTGGCCCACCGATGTCCTGTCCGGCTGGATCGTGGGGGCGGGCTGGGCGATGGCCTGTTCATCCCTCGCCTGGTGGTTGCAGGCGCGGCGGACGATCGAGCCGCCCGCCCTCTAACCGGCAGATCGGGCTGTATTCAGCGGGGAAATCCGTCCGCTGGCACTGGCGGTCATTACCTCGGTGGAACCATTTGGCCGCTCGACCATTGGGAAAGACAGCATCCGGCGTGGCATTTTGTCGCCCCGGTCTTCCCTTTAAGCGAGGTCGGCATGACGCAAACTGATATGGCCGTCGCCCCGGTGACGGCCCTCTCCGACCGCGATTTCAAGGCGAAGATGATTGCCGTGCTACCCCAGCTTCGCGCCTTTGGACGCAGCCTCTCCGGCAGTCCCGATACGGCGGACGATCTGGTGCAGGAAGCGATGCTGAAGATGTGGGCGGCGCGCGCGCGGTTCGAGGGCGGCACCCATTTCAAGGCGTGGGCCTTCATGATCCTGCGCAACCATTATTTCTCGCAGGTCCGGCGCAAGCGCTTCGTCGGCGAATGGGACGAACTGGTCGCGGACAGGCTGCTCGCCATGCCGGCCAGCCAGGACATCTCCACCCAGTTCAACGACGTGCTGCGCGCCATGCAGCAATTGCCCGCATCGCAGCGCGAAGCACTGATACTGGTGGGGGCAGGCGGCATTTCCTATGAGGAAGCGGCGCTGATTACCGGGGTCGCGGTTGGAACCGTCAAGAGCCGCGTGGCGCGGGCGCGTGTCGCGCTGGAGGCCATCATGGACAGCGGCATATTGGACGTGAAGCGGTCGGATGTCGCCGCCGTCGCCGAACCGGTCGTGAGTTTCCTCGCCTATGTCGAGGAAATCAGGGCGCGCAACATGGCCGACCGCCCGCTGGAACTCGCGGCCTGACCGATTCGAGAGGCGCCCAGTTAGCGCATTTCCTGTTCATCCCGACCCCGCATCTCGTCAGGGGAGATCAAGATCGCCATGAAACTGTCGATACAGGCGCATCTGGATTATGCCTTCGCCTATCCGACCGACGTTCTCGTGCAGGTCGAGGCCGCCGCCATTCCCGAGCAGCAGATCATCTCCGCGCATATCGACATCACGCAGGGCGAGCATTTCGCCCGCGTGCCCGCGCATAATCAGATCGGGGAGCGCATCTGGCTTCGTATCGCGGGGCGGCTCGTCGTCGATTACCAGGCGACGGTCGAGATCAACCGCATCCTGACCGAGTGCCTGAACCTGCCCAAGGTGCCGACCCATCTTCTGCCGGGTGAAACGGTCGAATATCTCATGCCGTCGCGCTATTGCCCTTCCGACCAGTTCCAGAATTTCGTGAGCGCCGAATTTGGCACGCTGCATGGCGGAGAGCGCGTCATCGCGATGCGCGACTGGATCCACGATCATTTCTCCTACGTGCCCGGCTCCAGCGATTCCGCCACCACCGCGCTGGAGACATTCGTCAATCGTCAGGGCATCTGCCGCGATTATGCCCATGTCCTCATCACGCTGGCGCGCGCCTCCGGCATTCCCGCCCGTATCGCGAGCGTCTACGCGCTGGGCGTCGAGCCGCCGGATTTCCACGCGGTCGCCGAGGTTTTTCTGGGCGGCGAATGGCATCTGGTCGACGCCACGGGCATGGCGCAGGAGGCCGCGATGGCCAAGATCGGCGTCGGGCGTGATGCCGCCGACGTCGCCTTCCTGACCGCCTATGGACAGGCGCAGATGAACGCGCAGTCGGTGACGGTGACGCCGGCGTAACCTCGCGGACGGCATCGGGTCCGCGTTCGGACTGCCCCTGTCCGGAATCGCCCGTGCGCGGCCATTCATGCAGCCAAATCGTTCCACAAGCGTATATGCTATCCGGCACGGGCAATCCTTCCTGCGCCGACGGATGCAGAGCGCAGGCGGGAGACGCAGCAGGTATGGCGAATGGTTCGACGGATCTGGCGCTGACCGGTGTGGCTGGCCTGGATGATATTCTGGCGGGAGGGCTGACGCGCAGCCGCGTATTCCTCCTGGAGGGCAGCCCCGGCACGGGCAAGACGACCATCGCCATGCAGTTTCTGATGGAGGGGGCGGCGAGAGGCGAACGCTGCCTTCACATCACCTTGTCGGAAACCGTGGAGGAGATGCGCGAGGGCGCGTCGTCGCATGGCTGGGATCTGAACGGGATCGACCTGTACGAACTGGTTCCGCCGGAAAGCCTGCTGGACGAGGATCAGCAGCAAAGCCTGCTCTATTCGTCCGACCTCGAACTGGGGGAGACGACGCGGCGGATCTTCGATGCATTCGAGCGGACCCGGCCCGACCGGGTGGTACTGGACAGCCTGTCGGAAATCCGCCTGCTCGCCCAGAACTCGCTGCGCTACCGCCGCCAGATTCTCTCGCTCAAGCATTTCTTCTCGACGCAGAAGGCCACGGTGCTGATGCTGGACGATCTCACCGCGGATACTCTGGACAAGACGGTGCACAGCGTTGCCCATGGGGTGATCCGGCTGGAGGAACTGGCGCCCAGCTACGGACCCGAACGGCGCCGGCTGCGCGTGGTGAAATATCGCGGGCGAAAGTTCCGGGGCGGCTACCATGATTTCCTGATCGAGACCGGCGGCGTCCGCGCCTTCCCGCGCCTGATTTCGGCAGAGCATAAAACGCGTTTCTCGCGCGATGTCCTGAAGAGCGACTCCGCCGAACTGGACGCCTTGCTCGGCGGCGGTCTGGAGCGCGGATCGAGCGTGCTGGTGCTCGGCCCGGCGGGCACGGGTAAATCCCTGCTCACCTTGACCTTCGCCGCCGCCGCCGTTGCGCGGGGGGAAACCGCCGCGATGTTCGTATTCGACGAGGAGGTCACGCTGCTGTTCGAGCGCGCGATCCCGTTGGGTATCGACATGCAGGCGATGGTCGATTCCGGCAATCTTTTGGTCGAACAGGTCGATGCCGCCGAATTGTCGCCCGGCGAATTCTCCGAGCGGGTTCGCACCTGCGTCGAACGCCATGGCGCTCTCACCGTCGTCATCGACAGCCTCAACGGCTTTCAGGCCGCGATGCCGGAAGAAAATTCACTGATCCTGCACATGCACGAACTGCTGCAATATCTGAACCGGCAGGGGGCGACGACCTTCTTGACGGTGGCGCAGCATGGGCTGGTCGGGGACATGAAGTCGCCGGTGGACATCACCTATCTCGCCGACACCGTGATCCTGCTGCGCTATTTCGAGGCGCTGGGTCGCGTCCGCCGCGCGATCTCAGTCATCAAGAAACGTACGGGATCGCATGAGGACACCATTCGCGAATATCGCATCGGGGGCGGTTCGGGCATCCGGCTGGGCGACCCGCTGACCGGCTTTCAGGGCGTGCTGCGTGGGGTTCCGACCTTCATCGGTCCGCAGAATTCCGCCGCTTTGCTGGAAGATGATGACGAGTGATCCCTCATCTCTCCGAACGGGCTGTCATCCTCGCACCTTTGGGCCGCGACGCGATCATCGCGGCCGCGATCCTGAAGGATGCGGGACTGAACTCCATCATAACCGGCTCCCTCCCGGATCTTGTCGGGGAACTGCAAAAGGGCGCTGGCTTTGCGCTCCTGACCGAGGAGGGGCTGCGCACCGCCGACCTCAACCCGCTCGCGCACTGGCTGGCCAATCAGCCCGAATGGTCGGACTTCCCCTTCGTGCTGCTCACCCGCAAAGGGGGCGACATCGAACGCAATCCGACCGCCAAGCGTCTGCTCGACGTGCTCGGCAATGTGACGTTCCTGGAGCGGCCCTTTCATCCGACGACGCTGGTCAGCCTCGCACAGTCGGCGCTGCGCGGTCGCCGCAGGCAATATGACGCGCGTTCGCGGCTGGAGGAACTGCATCGCGGCGCCGACAAATATCGGTCGCTGTTCGAATCGATCGAGGTCGGATTCTGCATCATCGAACTGCTGTTCGACGCAGGCGGACGACCGATCGACTATATCTTCATCGAAGCGAACCCGGCCTTCGAGCGCCAGACCGGCCTCAAGGACGCCACCGGCAAGTCGATGCGCGCCATGGTGCCGGACCATGAGCAATATTGGTTCGACATTTATGGCGAGGTCGCGCGGACCGGCGAGCGCGTCCGCTTCGAACAGCATGCGGAGGCGCTGGGCGACATCTGGTACGATGTCTACGCTTTCCGCGTCGGCGATCCCGCTGATCGGCATGTCGCGGTGCTGTTCAACGACATCTCGGAACGACGGCGGATGGAAGATGCCCTGCGCCTGAGCGAGGAGCAGCTTAGGCGATCGAACGAAACGCTGGAGGACCGGGTGGCGCAGCGCACGCAGGCGCTGGAACTGGCGCAGGAGGCGCTGCGCCAATCGCAGAAACTCGAAGCGATGGGCCAGCTGACCGGCGGCGTCGCGCATGACTTCAACAATCTGCTGACCCCGATCGTGGGCAGCCTCGACCTGTTGCGTCGCAAGGGCATCGGCACCGATCGCGAGCGCCGGCTGATCGAGGGCGCGATCAAATCGGCGGACCGCGCCCGGATGCTCGTCCAGCGCCTGCTCGCCTTCGCCCGCCGCCAGCCGCTTCAGGCCACGGCGATAGATTTGGGCAAGCTGGTCCGCGATCTTCAGGATCTCATCGCCAGCACCTGCGGGCCCCGCGTTCAGGTGACCGTGGATATTGCCGAGGATCTCCCCCCGGCCATCGCGGACGCCAATCAGATGGAGATGGCGCTCCTCAACCTCGCGGTGAATGCGCGCGACGCCATGGAGGAGGGCGGGAAACTCACCATCCAAGCCCGCAGCGAAGTCGTGCAGGCGGATAATCCGCTGGGCTTGGCGGAAGGTGTCTTCGTGCGCCTGAGCGTGGTCGATACCGGGACCGGCATGGACCAGACGACGATTTCCAAGGCCATCGAGCCCTTCTTCACGACCAAGGGCGTGGGGCAGGGGACGGGGCTGGGCCTGTCCATGGTGCATGGTCTGGCGGCGCAGTTGGGCGGCGGCCTCAGCATCGACAGCGAACTGGGACGCGGCACGTCCATTCACCTGTGGCTGCCCGCGACGGAGGAAGTGCCCGACGCCGAGCATCCAGCGGAAATCGAGCCCGTGCATCAGGACTGCGGCACCGTGCTGGTGGTCGATGACGAGGAACTGGTCCGCGCGAGCACCGCGCATATGCTGGGCGAACTGGGCTATTCGGTGATCGAGGCCAGCTCGGGCGAAGAAGCGATGCAGCTTCTCGAAGAGTCGGATTTCATCGACGTACTCGTCACCGACCATCTGATGCCGGGCATCACCGGCACCGAACTCGCCACCCGCCTGCGGCAATGGAAGCCGGAGGTGCGCATCCTTCTGATCTCGGGCTATGCGGAGGGCAAGGGCATCTCGCCCGACCTGCCGCGCCTGACCAAGCCGTTCAAGCAAAGCGACCTGGCGTCCAGTCTGGCGCGGTTATGACAAGCGGGACGATCCGCATGGCACCAATATGCGCGCCGCTCGTTCGGGGTCAGGATATTCCTGATTAGCGGAGATGACCGATGAGCCTGTTCGACAAGATAAAGGGCGCGATCTTCGGCGACAAAGGCCCCCTGGGCGGACAGTTTTCCGGCAAGAAAGACCCGGCTCCCGCCCCATCGCCGGCAAAACCAGCGGCCCCCGCGGCGTCCCAACCGACCGCGTCCGCGCCCCAGCCCAAGGCGCCGCCCCCGCCTCCCGCCGCAGCACCGGCCCCCGTGGATGTCGAAGCCGTCCTTACCGGCTTGGCCGCGAGCAAGGGCGGCGGCGGTAACTGGCGAACGTCCATCGTCGATCTCCTCAAGCTGCTCGACCTCGATTCCAGCCTCGAAGCCCGCAAGGAATTGGGCGTCGAACTCGGCGTCCATGCCGGGGCCGATGGCAGCGCGGAGCAGAACCTCGCCCTGCACAAGGCGGTCATGCGCAAGCTCGCCGAAAACGGCGGCCATGTGCCGGCCAGCCTGCGCGACTGAGCCGGACGACGTCCCGGAGCATCCCCCCTGTAATCCCCCCTGTAATCATAGTGTCGCCATGCGGTGGCACCATCCCTGCCTGAAGGAGTGAGACTATGACGACCTACATCGATCATGACATCGACTCGACCCCCACCGCCCCCGCAGGAGCAAGCCTGATCCCGGCGCTCTGGAGCCTGTGGTCGCTTCCCCTCACGACGTTGCAGCTATGGACCACCGGCTGGACGTCGCCCACCACCGAAGCCAGCCCGCCCCCGAGTGAAGTGCAGGACCTGGCCCAGCTGCCGATACCCGGCGAACTCAAGCAAGCCGAATCCCCGGAAATTTTCGCCTGAGCCACCCGGCCTTGCTGCCGGCCGCTTATGGCGCGAGCAGCAGGGCCGGGCTTTCGAGCAGCCTTTTCAACGCCTGGACGAAGCTCGCCGCGTCCCATCCGTCGACGACGCGGTGATCGCAACTGATCGAGAGGTTCATGAGGAGCGCGCGGCGGACCCGGTCGTCGCCATCGAACACCGGCCGCTCCATGATGCGGTTGGGCGCCAGTATCGCGACTTCCGGCCGGTTGATGACGGGGGTGGAGGCGATGCCGCCCAGCGCGCCCAGCGAACTCACGGTGATGGTGGAGCCGGAGAGGTCGGCGCTGGCGGCCTTGCCGCTGCGCGCGGCCTCCGCGACGCGGGCGATGCCCTGCGCCAGTTGCCAGATGTTGAGCGCCTGCGCATCGCGCAGCACCGGCACGACCAATCCCGCCCCGGTCTGCGTCGCGATACCGACATGCACGGCGCCGTGCCGGGTTACGATGCCGGCCGCGTCGTCATAGCGCGCGTTCATCATCGGCCAGTCCGGCATAGCGCGGCACAGCGCGGTGATCAGGAAGGGCAGGAGGCTGAGCTTCGGCCGCGCCCCTCGCCCGGCGTTAAGCTGTGCACGCAGGCCTTCCAGCGCGGTCACCTCGATTTCCTCGACATAGGTGAAATGCGGAATGTGGCGCTTGGACTCGGCCATCGCGTCGGCGATGCGGCGGCGCAGGCCGATCACCTTCACCGTCTCATCGAGGCGCGGCGCGGCGGGCGTGGCGCGATAGCCCTGCTCCGCGCCATAACGCAGGAAGGCGTCGAGATCGGCATGGCGGATATGATCGCCCTCGCCGCGCACCTGCGCGAGGTCGATGCCGAGATCGCGGGCACGGGCGCGCACGGCGGGGGAGGCGAGGACTTTCCTTGGATCCTCCCCAAGTTCGATTTGGGGAGGGGGACCAGCCGCAGGCTGGTGGAGGGGCGTTGGCACGGCGCTTTCCCCCTCCACCACGCTGCGCGCGGTCCCCCTCCCCGTAGCGGGGAGGATTTCAGTTTCCGCCTCCTCATCCGTCTCGATCACCGCCAGCATCGCGCCGATCGCGACCTCATCCCCCGGTTCTCCCGCCAGTTCGACGACGGTGCCGGACACCGGCGACTCCAGTTCGATCGTCGCCTTGTCCGTCATCATGTCGGCGATGCGCGCATCCTCGGCCACCGTCGCGCCGACCCGCACGTGCCAGGCGACGATCTCGGCCCTGGCGATGCCCTCGCCAATGTCGGGCAGGCGGAAGATGTGGCGTGCCATGTCTCTAGTCCCTGAGAATTTTCTTGAGCGCCTCGCGGATGCGCACCGGACCCGGAAAATAGGCCCATTCGAGGCTGTGCGGATAGGGCGTGTCGAAGCCGGTCGCGCGCATCACCGGAGCCTCCAGCGAATGAAAGCAGCGTTCCTGCACCAATGCCGACAATTCCGCGCCAAATCCCCCGGTGCGCGTCGCCTCATGCACGATCAGGCAGCGGCCAGTCTTCTTCACCGACCGTTCGATCGCCTCTATGTCGAGCGGGACGAGGGTGCGCAGGTCGATGATCTCCGCATCCACACCATCGCCGTTCTGGCCGATCTCCGCGACCGTGTTCAGCACGACATGCACCATCGTGCCATAGCATAGGATGGTCACGTCCATCCCCTCGCGCACCACCGTCGCCTCGCCCAGCGGCACGCGGTAATGGCCGTCCGGCACCGCCGCCTTGGGATGGCCCGCCCAATTGTCCACCGGTCGGTCGTAATGGCCGTGGAAGGGGCCGTTGTAGAGGCGCTTCGGCTCGAAGAAGAGCGTCGGGTCATTATCCTCGATGCAGGAAATCAACAGCCCCTTGGCGTCATAGGGATTGGAGGGGATCACCGTCTTGATGCCGGAACAATGGGTGAAGATGCCCTCCGGCGACTGGCTGTGCGTCTGCCCGCCGAAGATGCCGCCGCCAAAGGGTGAGCGCACCGTCATCGGCGCGATGAACTCCCCCGCCGACCGATAGCGCAGCCGTGCCGCCTCGCTGACCAGCTGGTCGAGCGCGGGGTAGATATAGTCCGCGAACTGGATTTCCGCGACCGGACGCAGACCGTAGGCGCCCATGCCGATGGCGACGCCGATGATGCCGCATTCGGTGATCGGCGTGTCGAACACCCGGTTCGCGCCATAGCGCTTCTGCAATCCCGCCGTCGCGCGGAACACCCCGCCGAAATAGCCGACATCCTCGCCCATCACGACCACCGTGTCGTCGCGCGCCATCATCACGTCGAGCGCGCTGTTGATCGCCTGGATCATGGTCATGTCGGGGGCGGGGGCGTCAGTCATGGCCCCCCTCCATTGCTTCCGTTCGCCCTGAGCGAAGTCGAAGGGCCGTGTCGAGCGAAGGCGAGGCCCCAGCGCTTCGACAAGCTCAGCCTGACCCTTCGACTTCGCTCAGGGTGAACGGAAGAGGCGGGCAATGGCCTCACAACCCCGCCGCCTTCCACTCGTCCAGCATCTGCTGGCGCTGTTCCTTCAGATGCCAGGGCAGGGTCTCGAACACATCCTCGAACATCGTCTCCATCGGCTGGTGCAGGCCATGGCCGAGGATGCCGTTCTTCTCCGCCGCCTTCTGCGCCGCGCGGACCTGCGCCGCGACCTCCGCGTCCATCGCGGCGTGCCGCTCCTCGTCCCACTCGCCCAGCGCGATGAGATGATCGCGCAGCCGCCGGACGGGATCGCCCAGCGGCCACGCCACCGGCTCGCCGGCGGATCGGTACGCGGACGGATCGTCGGAGGTACTGTGCCCCTCCGCGCGATAGGTGAAATGCTCGATCAGCGTCGGGCCATGGTTGCCGCGCGCCCGCTCCGCCGCCCATCGCGTCGCGGCGAACACCGCCAGCGCGTCGTTGCCGTCGACCCGCAGCGACGCGATGCCATAGCCGATACCCCGCGCCGCGAACGTCGTCGCCTCGCCGCCGGCAAAGCCCGCGAAGGAGGAAATCGCCCACTGGTTGTTGACGATGTTGAGGATCACCGGCGCGCGATAGACGGACGCGAAGGTGCAGGCCGAATGGAAATCCCCCTCCGCCGTCGATCCCTCCCCGCACCATGCCGCCGCGATCCGGGTATCGCCCCGCGCCGCGCTCGCCATCGCCCATCCCACCGCCTGCGGATATTGGGTGGTGAGGTTGCCGGAGATGGAGAAGAATCCCGCCTCCCGCGCCGAATACATGATGGGCAGTTGCCGACCCTTCAGCCGGTCGGCGCGGTTGGAATAGATCTGGTTGATCATATCCTCCAGGCTCCATCCGCGCGCGATCAGCAGGCCCTGCTGGCGGTAGGAGGGGAAGGTCATGTCGTCGGGGTTCAGCGCCTCCGCCGCCGCCACCGCGACCGCCTCCTCGCCCAGACTCTTCATGTAGAAGCTGGTCTTGCCCTGCCGCTGCGCGCGGAACATGCGGTCGTCGAACGCGCGGGTGAGCGCCATCGCGCGCAGCATCCGGCGCAGCGCTTCGGGGGGAAGTCCGGGGTTCCAGTCGCCGACCGCCTGCCCCTCGTCATCCAGCACGCGGATCAACCCATAGGCCAGATCGCGAAACGCCGCCGGGGCCTCCGCAGCGCCGGGCCGGGGCGCATCGCCGGCGGCGGGCACCATGATGTCGCTGAAATCCGCCGCCTCGCCGGGACGCGACGGCGGTTGCGGAACATGGAGTTCCAGCGGCGGGTGGTTGGAAGACGAAAAACGGTCCGTCATCGGCCTTCGACTGGTCTCCTCTCCTTGAAGATCATGACGCAGGAGATATGAAAAGGTTGCGAACGGCCCGTCGCTATATCGCCCGTCCTGACGCTATCGGCACGCCCGCCATCCCGTCGCGCCCCGTTCCGCCTGATCGAGGTGGAGATGGTCGGCATGGGCGGCGTTGTAATCGGGTGACAGCACGGTCGAAAAGAGCGGGCATGCCCCGTCGCGGACGGCATGCAGGAAGGCGGCGCGCTTCGAATCGCCCGTCCAGTCGCGCTTCACGCTGATCGTCCGGCCATCGCTCAGGCGAAATCCCGCGATGTCCACCGCGTCGGCGGTCGCATGTTCGCTCCAGTCGCCCATGCTGCGGCCATACATCCGCCGGCAATTATAGCTGCCAAAGGTGTCGATCCGCGCCACGGCGGCGCCCAGATACCGCCGCGCCGCCGGTTCCACGACCGTGCGGCGCCACAACAGCAGCGCCGCCGCGACCGGACAGGCGACGCCCAGATCGGCCGGGCGCCACTTGACGTCCATCGCCCCGCCGCCGCGCAGCCGCACCCCGTCCGTGTAGCCGCATTGCCCCTCCACCCGGTCGGGCAGCCGGGTGTAACGTACCGCGGCCCGGTCGAGCAGGGCGAGGCATAGGCGCGTCTCCCCGGTGAGCGCCGTCAGCTTGCGCCCGGTAAATCGCCCGACCGGATCGCCAAGGTCCAGCGCGGTCCACGGCACCTCCTGCGGATGGCGGCGGCCATAGTCGCGCACGCCATACCAGGCGGCCGCCAGGATCGCGGCGAGGATGAGGAGGGGGATCAGACAGGATCGCATGGCGACCGCCCAGCGCGCGCCGCCCCCGCGCGGTTCCTTATTTCAGGGTCGAGAGATAGGCGACCACGTCCGCGCGCTGCTTCGCATCGGGGATGCTGATGACCATGCGCGTGCCCGGCACCTTCTTCATCGGCGCGGTCAGGAAGCTGTCGAGCGTCGCCGGATCCCATTTGAGACCCGAAGCCTTGAGCGCCGGCGAATAATTGTACGTCGTACTGCCCGCCTTGCGCCCCGCCACGCCGGAAAGATTGGGCGCGAGCACGCCCTTCTGGCCCGGCGTCACGACATGGCACGCAAGGCAGCGGCTCCTGAACAGGGTGGCGCCGGCGGCGGCGTCCTGCGCCATGGCAGGGGCCGCGACCATCGCGCCGGCCAACAGGGAAGCGCCGATCGAACGGGCTGCGAACATCATGGTCTCCTGAAATTCCGGTGAGGATCGTCTATAGCGATGGCGATGGTTGCGATAGGCTGAACCGCGCGTCATCGCCGCAACAGCGCCTCGGCATGGGCGAGGCTCGCGGCATCGTCGACATCGGTCAGGACGACCGGATCGCCGTCGATCAGGCGGAGGTCGCTCCGCCCCTGCAACAACGCCGCCGCGCCCCTGTCGCCGGTCAGCGCGGCGAGGTCGGCGAACATCGCGGCGGGAAAGCGCGCGGGCACGCCGGGCCGCCCACCGGGATAGCGCAACGCCACCGGATGACCGGCGGGTTCGAGAAGCGCGCGGATCACCTCCGGCGACACCAGCGGCATGTCGGCGAGCAGCAGGACCAGCGCCTCCGCCCCCACGCATTCGGCATGGCGGGCCGCGAGCGCGACCGACGGCCCCAGCCCTTCCTCGGGCGCGGGATTGGTGACGAGCGTCCAGCCGTCCCACAGCGCCGCCTGCGCGAAATCTGGGCCATCAGGCCCGGTGACGATCAGGCCGGGCGCCGCGCCCGCCGCCGCGACCGCATCCACCGCCCACTGGCCCAGCGGCTTGCCCGCGCAGGGCGCGTCGAGCTTGCCCCCGCCGAAACGCGTCGCCCGGCCGGCGGCGAGGATGGCGACGAGAAGGCTCATCGGTGGGGATGCAGCCCCTCATAGTCGGCGACGATCTCCGCAAGCACCGACAGCGCCAGCGTTTCCGGGTCGCGGGTGCGGGCGATCAGGCCGACCGGACTGCGGATGCGGCCGATCTGCGCCTCGCTCGCCCCCTCGGTGCGCAGCATCGCGGTGCGTGCGCCGCGCGCCGGTCCGCCCCCTTGCGCGCCGATGAAGAAGGCCGGCGTGGTCACCGCCCAGCCGAGCAGCGCGCGCTCCCACTCATGATCGTGGAACAGCAGCAGGATCGCGGTCCAGGCATCGACAACGAGGCCCGGCGGCACCCGCCCCAGCGCCAGACCATGCCCGGTCGAGTCGGCGCGCGCATGCGCCTCGACTTCTGCCCCCATGGCGGTGGCGAGATGGGCGAAGGCGCTAAACTCCGGTCCCTCCCCGAAGACGAGCACGCGCAGGGACGGGATATAGCGCCGGGAGGCCAGCAGCGATCCGGTCGAGCCGGGGGGCAGGGGCAGGGGCATCACCGTGCCGTGCCGCGCGACAAGTTCGCCCGCCGCCGCCGCCAGCGCGGCCCGGTCCGGCCGGGGGTCGATCAGGATGTCCAGCCCGCCGCCGCAGGGCAGGCGAAAATCGACGAGCGGCGACCCCCTGCCATAGCGACGCAGGATCGGCACGTCGGTCGCCGCCGCATCGGCGGCAAGCTGGCGTTCGAGGCAACCGTCGGACAGGCTGCCGATCGTGCGGCCATCGGGCGCGACAGCGATCTGTGCCCCGATGCGGCGCGAGAAGCTGCCCTCGATGCCGACCAGCGTGCACAGCGCCATGCCGCCTGTCCCGGCGGCGTGGAGGGCGGCCGCATCGCTACTGCCCACGGGAATATCCGTTCCGGTTCATCGCTTCGTCATCTGGGGAGTCGTCCGGCAAAACGGAAGGGCGAAGTTGCCGCCCGATGGTCCGCGCAGTCATTAGAGTGCGATGACATCGGAGGGGATCATCCCCTCCGTTCGCTTCGAGCGAAGTCGAGAAGCCGTTGCGCGATGTGTCTCGACTTCGCTCGACACGAACGGATCAGCCCAATCCCATCATGCCCCAACGCCGTCAGGACGGCCGCGCGATCCGCTTGCCCTTCGTCCGGCTGGTCAGATGCACCTGCCGGCAGCGATCGCAGCGATAGGGGCGAAGCGTCAGTCCGGCCCGCGCCGCCGCCACACGGGCATCATCGTCCGAGCGGTAGCGCACCTTGCGGGTGCAGACGCTGAGCTTCGTGCGCAGCGGCCCGGCTCAATAGGCGTTCTTGTGCACCACCACCTTGACGGTGGCCATCAGGATGGAGATGTCGCGCCACAACTGCCAGCCGTTGAGATACTCAAGGTCGGCGCCCAGGCGATTCTCCAGATCCTCCTTCTGGTGCGTCGCCCCGCGAAAGCCGCGGATCTGGGCAAGGCCGGTGATGCCGGGCTTCAGCGCATGGCGCACCCAATATTGCTCGTCCACGTCCCAGAAACTATGGTCTCCCGCAAGCGAGCCCAGCGCATGGGGGCGCGGGCCGACCAGGCTCATGTCGCCGAACAGCACGTTGAGCAGCTGGGGCAGTTCGTCGATGCTGGTCGCGCGAATGAACCGCCCCACCCGGGTGATGCGGTCGTCGTCGCGCGAGGCGGATCGGTTGCCGTTGGCGTCGGTCTGTTCCACCCGCATGGACCGGAACTTCATGATCGCGAACATGCGATTGCCGCGCCCGACCCGCTGCTGGCGGAAGATCACCGGTCCCCGCGACTCCAGCTTGATGGCCACCGCCACGATGCCGAGGATCGGCAGCAGCAGGATGACGATGGGAATGGTGCAGACCAGGTCGAGCAGGCGCTTCTTGGCCCGATTCGCGAGGTTGAGCGGCCCGCGCGAAACGATTAGCGTATCGCGCCCGCCGAAATTGTTGAGGCCGATCGCATCCAGTCGGAACGGCTGGTCGAGGATGATCTCGCCCTGCACGTTCGCGCCCTTCAGGATCAGCGACCAGGCATGCTGGCGCTCGACCGGGCAATAGATGATGACGCGGTCGAACCCGTTCATATATTGGGCGACGCGGCCGACCATATTGGGGTCGCGCAGGTCGGGCGTGATCTGCTCCGCCCGCGCGTTGATCGTGTAGCGCGGCAGCGGGCCGTCATAGCCTTCATGGTCGATGATCAGCAGGTCGTCGACCAGCGCGCCCTCATGCTGGGCGCGGGCATGGTAGCGAAAGCCGAAGCGGGCCACCCCCAGCAACACCCCGCCGGAGACGACGCTGGTGAAGAAGGCGGTGCGGGTTCCGACGAAATCCGCCTTCACGAAAAAGGCGACGAGCAGCGTGACGAGCATCGCACCGACCAGCGCGAGGAAGGCGCGGCGCAGCCCCTCCGCATTGTCGCTCAGCACCTGGATCGAATAGGCGCCGTTGTTGAGCGCCATCAGGACATAGAGCGGCGGGACGAGATAGCCGAACTGGACGCCGAGTGGCGTCGCGGCGGGAATATGCAGAACCTTGGACGTGAGGATGCAGCCCAGGAACAGGGCGACGAGGTCGAGCAGCAGCAATTCGGCGTAGAGCAGGATTCGCACGGTCTGTTTCGAGACCGCCCGGTTTCCCTTCACCGCCTTTCGCGCGCCGGCAAGTGCGCGGCTGTCTGTCACTCGGACTTCCCCTTTTGTTGTGTCGCTGCGGTTGTCACGCGGTTATCCGAGTCCGTTAATGTCGTTCAGAAACCATGTTATTTCGCAGGGATACCGATTATTGCACTGCAATACTATGACGCACGTCACACCTGCAAGGACGCTGAACGTCGCCGCGGGCGGCTGCCCCCAAACCTGCTGCGGTTCGTCTCATTTTGGAGCGGTCCGGCCAGCCAGCCGCGTCTCTTTTTGACGATCAGAGAAGGGCGTAGGCGATCAGCGCGAGCGTCCCTACCAGTCCGACGACGCCGGCGCTGCGCGATACGCCTTGCACCAAATTCTCGATTCGATCGGCAGTTAGCGATTGCGGCACTGCAGCAAAGCCATTCTGCCCCAGCTCGGCCTCGATGCGGGCGTGCAAGGATGCGACGTCACCATGGGCGGTGTCGAAATAATGGTTCGACTCGGCGCGCGGAGCGGGTGCGTTCTGGGGTCGTTGGGGCAAAGGTAGTGGCATGGCACTCTCTCTCTTTCGCTCCCTGTCTTTTCGGACAGCGGTTGCGCATGACCCTGGCTAGCGGATCGAGGAAAACATTCGGTTAAATCTCGCGGTAAACAGAAACTAATCAGGCGGACGTTCCGGCTGGAACAAGGCACAGACGGCGTTCCGCCGCGCGGCGGCGGGCAAGGCCGCGCACCTCCCGGCCGCCGGCGCGGTTCCAGCGCAGGAAGGCGTTGCAGCCGCCCGTCCAGTCCCCCGCCCGGAACGCGCGCGCGGCGCTGGATCGGCAAAAACCGGCGACTCCGATATTGTAGGAAAGCGAGATGGCCGCCGCATAGGCATGCGGACGCCGCGCCAGCGCCGGAACGCAGGCGAGGATGGGCCGGCCATAGTCCGTCTCCACCCGCGCGGCGAGCAGCGCGGCACATTCGGCGTCGCTGTAATGGCGCATCGGCGCGCGCGTCTCGCCATGGCAGACGGTCAGCACGCCGACGATGTCGCGATAGGGATCGTTGCGCCTGCCCTCCCACTGCATGATCAGCGGCGTGGCGAGCGCGAGCGCCGCGCCGATAAGGGAACCGGCGAGCGCCGGCGCGGCGAGAGGGGTGCGTTTGGCCGTTTGGGTCATGCCCGATCCTCCTGCGCGATCAGGCGGGACAGGGCGACGGCGACGAACAGCCCCGCCGCGACATGGTTCGCATAGGGCAGGCCGCCGCGCAGATCGACGGGCAGCGCGGTCCAGACGGACATCAGCGCGGCGCTGGCGGCGGACAGGCGCACCGACCAGAGCCGCCAGGCGCGGCGCCATCCGGTGATGGGACGAAGAGAAGCGGGCATGGCAAGCCTTTCCGATTGGAGGGGATCGGATCGGGTCAGCCTTGGGAAAGTCGTTGTAGGACAGCGAAAAAAGGACTGTGGAAAATCGCGCGCTCAGGGCGCGTGCGACTTGTCCTTATACTGGCACAGGTCGCTGACCGGGCAGCGCCAGCACTCCGGCCGCCGCGCCTTGCAGATATAGCGGCCGTGCAGGATCAGCCAGTGATGCGCGTCCCGGCGAAAGGGCGCGGGGACGCGCTTTTCGAGCCGGTTTTCCACCGCGTCCACGTTCTTGCCGGGGGCAAGGCCGGTGCGGTTGCCGACGCGGAAGATATGGGTGTCGACCGCGAACGTCTCTTCCCCGAACGCGGTGTTCATCACCACATTCGCGGTCTTGCGCCCGACGCCGGGCAGGGTGGTCAGCATGTCGCGGTCGCGCGGCACCGCGCCGCCATGATCGCGTACGAGGATTTCGGACAGGGCGATGACATTCTTCGCCTTGGCGTTGAACAGCCCGATCGTCTTGATGTGCGCCTTGAGCCCATCCTCGCCCAGCGCGACCATCGCCGCCGGGGTCTTGACCGTCTCGAACAGCGCCCTGGTGGCCTTGTTGACGCCCTTGTCGGTCGCCTGCGCGGACAGCACGACCGCGACCAGCAACTGATAGTCATTATCATATTCCAGCTCGGTCACCGGGGCCGGATTAGCCTCCGCAAGCCGTCGGAAAAATTCAAAAATGAACGCCCGCGCCATCAACCGCGAACCCATCGCCTAAAGCCCCAGCACGTCCGCCATCGTGTACCGGCCGGGCGCCTTGCCCACCAGCCACAGCGCGGCGGTCACCGCGCCCCGCGCGAAGATGGTGCGGTTCTCCGCCCGGTGGCCGATCTCGATCCGCTCCTGATCGGTTGCGAAGATCACCTGATGGTCCCCCGCCACCGATCCGCCACGCAACGCCGCGAAGCCGATGTTGCCGACGGTGCGCGCGCCCGTCACCCCGTCCCGGCCGCTGTCGCTATGGCTGGCAAGGTCGATGTTGCGCCCCGCCGCCGCCGCCTGTCCCAGCAGCAGCGCGGTGCCGGAGGGGGCGTCGACCTTGTGCCGGTGATGCATCTCGACAATCTCTATGTCCCAGTCCGGCCCGAGCCGCGACGCCGCGTCGCGCACCAGCGCGGCGATGAGATTGACGCCGAGCGACGTATTGCCGGTCTGGAGGATGGGGATAGTGTTTGCCGCCTTGTCGATCAGCGCATGGTGCTGAGCATCGAGGCCAGTCGTGCCGACGAGCAGGGGCTTGCCGGCTCCCACGCAAGCGGCCAGACTCTGGGGCAGGACGGCAGGCGAGGAAAAGTCGATCAGCACGTCGCTGCTGCTCGCCAGCGCGGTTGCGTCCGTGCCGATCGCGCGTCCGTCGATAAGGGCGCCTGACCCGTCGCGATCCGTCCCGCCGGACAGCGTGAGTCCCCGCGCGAGCGTTTCGTCAGCGATCACGCGCCCCATCCGCCCCGCCGCGCCGAAAATGCCGATAGCCGTCATGCCCTTGCCTTTACCCGATGCCTTTGCTTGGGTGCGCGGATGCCAGAGTTTCGCAACATTGTCATCCTGACCGGCGCGGGCATCTCCGCCGAAAGCGGGCTCGACACGTTCCGGGCATCCGATGGCCTGTGGGAAAATCACCGCGTCGAGGATGTCTGCACGCCGCAGGCGCTGGCGCGCGATCCTGCTCTCGTCCACCGATTCTATGACGAGCGCCGCGCGAAGCTGGCCGAGGTCGTTCCCAATCCCGCGCATGAGGCGCTCGCCCGACTGGATGCCGCATGGCCGGGCGATCTGCTGATCGTGACCCAGAATGTCGATGACCTCCACGAACGCGCGGGCGCGAAGAGGTTGCTCCACATGCATGGCGAGTTGATGAGTGCGCTATGCGCCCGGTGCGATACGCGCACGCCGCACGCCGGGCCGCTGCCTCCCGCCAGCATCTGCACGGGGTGCGGCGCGGCGGCGCTCCGGCCCGACATCGTCTTCTTCGGGGAGATGCCCTATGACATGGACCGGATCGAGCGCGCGCTGATGAGCGCCGATCTTTTTGTATCGATCGGTACGTCGGGCGCGGTCTACCCGGCCGCCGGCTTCGTCCAGACCGCACGCTATCGGCGCGCGCATACGGTCGAACTCAACCTCGATCCGTCGGCAGGCAGCACATTTTTCCATGATACGCAGCTCGGTCGGGCAAGCGAACTCGTGCCCGCCTTCGTCGAGGCATTGCTTGGCGGGTAACCGTCCGGACAGCTACGCACTGGTCAGGGGCGCTCGGCAGGGCTAAGGGGCGGGCATGGCCTCCCGCTCCGATGACCGCCCACTGAAACCCGCGCTGATGCACGGGCTGGCGGGGCGCTGTCCGGCATGCGGTTCCGCCCCGTTGTTCCGCAAGTTTCTGAAGCCGGAGGATCATTGCCGGGCCTGCGGGCAGGACTGGTCACACCAGCGGGCGGACGACCTGCCGGCCTATCTCGTCATCTTCATCGTCGGCCATCTGCTGGTGCCGATGGTGGTCTCGGTGAACCTGCGGTTCGAGCCGTCGTTGGTGGCGCAAATGGTGGGGTGGCCCCTCGCGGCGCTGATCTTGTCGCTGGCGATGCTCCAGCCGGCGAAGGGCGCGGTGATCGCGTGGCAATGGTCGCGCAGGATGCACGGGTTCTGACGAAGGCTTCGCGCTTGCACCCGTGGCTCCTCCACGCCACATGTCCTGCATGAGCGACCAGAACCCCACCCCCCCGATGCGCCTCGGCATCATCCCAGTTACCCAGTTGCAGCAGAATTGCTCGCTGATCTGGTGTACGGAGACCATGCGCGGCGCCTTCGTCGATGCGGGCGGCGATCTCGACAGGCTCAAGGCGGCCGCCAGCAAAATGGGGGTCACCATAGAGAAGCTCCTCGTCACCCATGGGCATATCGATCATTGCGGCGGCACCGGCATCCTCGCCAGGCAACTCGGCGTGCCGATAGAGGGGCCGCAGGAAGCCGACCGCTTCTGGATCGCGCAGCTGGCCGAAGACGGCGCGCGCTGGGGCATCGAAGGCCAGGTGTTCGAGCCTGACCGCTGGCTGGAGGATGGCGACCAGGTGACGGTCGGCAATCTCGTCCTCGACGTCTATCACTGTCCCGGTCACACGCCGGGCCATGTCGTTTTCCACCATGCGCCGTCCAATCTGGCGGTCGTGGGCGACGTCTTGTTCAAGGGGTCGATCGGGCGGACGGATTTTCCCATGGGCAATCACGCCGACCTCATCAACGCGATCACCGGCAAGTTGTGGCCGTTGGGCGGAGAGACGATGTTCGTTCCGGGGCACGGCGAAATGAGCAGCTTTGCCTATGAGCGCGCGACCAACCCCTATGTCGCCGATTCGGTGACGGGGAAGGCATGAGGTGCGCGGAGGGCGAATGAATCGGTTGCGCCAGTGCCAGAAATCGCTATAGGCCCACTCTCTCGCGAAAGTCCGGGCGCATCCCGGCGGCGGTCATGCGGCCGCTAGCCGATAGGGGGCGTCCTGTTCGCGCTATGCTTTTTTGATGGTTAACGAACGGAACAGGTGCCGCCATGGCTGTCCCCAAAAGAAAGACTTCGCCGTCCAAGCGCGGCATGCGCCGCAGCCATGACTCGCTCCGGGTGGAGGCGTTCCAGGAATGCTCCAACTGTGGTGAGCTCAAGATCCCGCACAATCTTTGCGGGGCGTGCGGTCATTACAACGGCCGGGAAATCATCGCGGTTGGTGCCTGACGGCACATAAGGCGGGGTTGAACGGGGTGACCATAGAGCCGCGGATCGCAATTGACGCGATGGGCGGTGACGAGGGTGTCCGCCGCATGGTGGCGGGCGCCGCGCTCGCGTTTGAGCGTCATCCCCACTTGCGTTTTCTCCTGGTCGGCGACGAGCCCGCGATCGGTGCTGCCCTGAAGGACAGTCCGGCACTCGCCGCTGTGTCCGAGATTCAGCATACCACCATCGTGGTGGCCGGCACTGACCGGCCCAGCCAGGCCCTGCGCACCGGGCGCGGCAGTTCGATGGCGCTTGCTGTCGATGCGGTGAAGGCCGGACGCGCGGGCGCTGCGGTTTCGGGGGGCAACACCGGCGCGCTGATGGCGATGGCCAAGCTGGCGCTTCGCACCATGAAGGGAATCGACCGGCCGGCGTTGGCTGCGCTGTTGCCTACCCTGGGCGATAATGACGTCATCATGCTTGACCTTGGCGCCAACACCGAATGCGATGCGCGCAATCTGGTGCAGTTCGCGATCATGGGCGCGGCCTATTCCCACATCATGATGGGTCTCGCCCTGCCGCGCGTAAGCCTGCTCAATATCGGCACCGAGGAATTGAAGGGCCGCGACGAAATCCGCGAAGCGGCCTCGCTCCTGCGCAGCGCCACCAACCTGCCGTTCAGCTTCGAGGGTTTTGTCGAGGGAGACAAGGTTCTGGCGGGAGACACCGATGTCGTCGTGTCCGACGGCTTCACCGGCAATATCGCGCTGAAGACCGTCGAGGGCACCGCGCGCATGATTTCGGAGGTGCTGCGCCGCGCTTTCACGAGTTCGATCCGGTCAAAGGCGGGTTTCCTGCTGTCGAAGCCGGCGCTGCACATATTGAAGGTGCACCTCGACCCCAATAATCACAATGGCGCGGTCTTCCTGGGGCTGAACGGCATCGTCGTGAAGAGCCATGGCAATGCGGACGACAAGGGTGTCGCCAATGCAATTCACGTGGCCGCCCGCTTGCTGGAGGATGATGTGACCCGGCAGATCGCCGAAAACCTGGCCCGGATCGCCGACACGCCTGCGGGTGCGGCCGGGTCCGAAGGCGGAACCAGTCCCAAGAGGCGGACCAGCCCCAAAAGCGCGGCGAGCCAATGACAATTCGTTCCGTTTTGCTTGGCACCGGGTCGGCTCTGCCGGTGCGTTGCGTCACCAATGCGCAATTGTCCGAAACGGTCGATACGAGTGACGAGTGGATCGTCGAACGGACAGGCATCCACACGCGCTATGTCGCGGGCGAGGGGGAGACAACGGCCACGCTGGCGACCGCCGCGTGCCGCGCGGCGCTGGCTTCGGCTGGACTGGAGGCGAGCGACATCGACCTCATCGTGCTGGCCACCGCCACGCCCGACCAGACCTTTCCCGCAACCGCGACCATTGTGCAGGCCAGCCTGGGCATCGACGATTGCGTCGCTTTCGACGTGGCGGCGGTGTGCTCGGGCTTCCTCTATGCCATCACCGTGGCCGACAATATGCTGCGCGGCGGCGCGGCGCGGCGTGCACTGGTGATCGGCGCGGAAACCTTCAGCCGCATTCTCGATTGGGAAGACCGCACGACCTGCGTGCTGTTCGGCGATGGCGCGGGTGCCGTCATTCTCGAACGGCAGGAGGTCGAGGACGACAAGGGTGCGGGCATCCTGGCCAATCGCCTGCATGCCGATGGACGTCACAATGGCCTTCTCTATGTCGATGGTGGTCCGTCGACGACGGGTACGGTCGGCAAGCTGCGCATGCGAGGCCAGGAAGTGTTTCGTCACGCCGTCGTCAATCTGTCTGCCGTGCTCAGGGAGACCCTGGACGTTGCAGGCCTCACGACGGACGATGTCGATTGGGTCGTGCCGCATCAGGCCAATGCCCGTATCCTCGACGCCACCGCGCGTAAATTGGGGCTGGAGCGCGAGCGGGTGGTGATGACGGTGGACCGTCATGCCAACACCTCCGCCGCGTCGGTGCCGCTGGCGCTCGATGCCGCGGTTCGCGACGGACGAATCGTTCGCGGCGATATTGTCGTACTTGAAGCGATGGGCGGTGGATTTACCTGGGGCGCCTCGGTTCTGCGCTACTGATTGCTATTAGCATCAATGACTTGGTCCTATTTCAGGACAGGGTTACAATCTACTTAATGATTATTGCAAAGCGGTTAAAAGTCTCGCAAATAGGTCGTGGGTGAGGGACTTACGTTACTATTGGGGGCATAATGTCAGGTGACAATACGCTGACTCGCGCAGACCTTGCCGAGATGCTCAACCGTCAGATCGGTTTGTCGAAATCCGAGTCGGCCAATGTTGTGGAATCCCTTCTCGAACATGTCAGTGGTGCACTCGAACTTGGCGAGCATGTGAAGATTTCCGGTTTTGGTACTTTCAGCCTGCGCGATAAGCGCGAGCGGATCGGCCGTAATCCCAAGACCGGAATCGAAGTGCCCATTGCGCCGCGCCGCGTCCTGACGTTTCGTCCATGCCAGGCAGTGCGGGATCGCATATCGCGGGGATAGTCGGAGCAAAGTGGTGGCGAGGCGCACGTCCCTGCATTGACCAGCGGTGCAGCATGGCTACATTCGGATGATGGACAAAGCCGAGGGAGCCTTTCTCACGATCGGGGAGCTGGCCCAGCAACTGGGCGTGGCGCAGCACATATTGCGCTACTGGGAGTCGCGATTCCCGCAGCTGCGACCGTTGCAACGTGCCGGTAACCGGCGCTACTATCGGCCGCAGGATGTGGAGGTGGCGCGGCGCATCCACCGGCTGCTCAACGTCGAGGGCTTTACGATCAAGGGCGCGGTCAAAGCGCTGGGCGATCGTGGCTCCCCAGTTCTCCCGGCCGAAGAAATCATTGCCGCAACGAAGCAATCACCTCCGGACTTGCTCGCCGAGGATCATCTGATCGACCGCTTGCGCACCATCCGGGGCGCGCTCGCCGAGGCCATCGACGCCGAGGAGCGGTAAGCTAGAGCATTTTCCAAGCAGATGGCATCATCTGCTGGCTCCGAAAATGCGGAAAACAAAAGATCGTTAGAGCATGATCCGATTCATTCTGATCGGATCATGCTCTAGGTCGTGGTGACATTTTAGTCATTTGAGCCAAAGCATGATGCTGGCGAGTTTGACGAAGCCGAGGAAGTTGGCAGCGAGCTTGTCGTAGC
>Ga0207674_10000810_pt1 | contig 40616 bp, 36 predicted proteins | sample KBSCornC72_FD_184303 | JGI IMG/M metagenome (GOLD analysis project Ga0207674, IMG submission 184303) | Corn rhizosphere microbial communities from Kellogg Biological Station, Michigan, USA - KBS Corn C7-2 (SPAdes) (version 2) | ecosystem: Host-associated > Plants > Roots > Rhizosphere > Soil ... | reverse complement strand
GATAGCTCCATAAATCATTCTTATGGGCAGCCCCTCTTGCATTTGCGATTCTTGTGCTGTACTCTTAGATTCATAGAGACGACGATGTCCTTTGCAGATCCCAACCAGGCTCTCTCGCGCGGCAACGCGGTCTCTACCGAATTCATTCCTGTATTAGGGCTCGTTCTTATTATCGGGGTCGGTGTAGCCGGCCCCGCCTGAACGGCCCGATTTCGTAGGGATACGGAACTTGGCCACTGGCGGGGGAAAGAAACCCCCGGACAGTGGCCTTTTCCATTTTGGCGTATAAGATTTTGGAGGTTTGAATGTCGACCAAATTGATGACCGGAGCGCAGGTGGTCCTGGAATGCCTGGTGCGCGAGAAGGTGGATACCTTCTTCGGATATCCAGGCGGCGTAACGCTGCCGTTATACGACGCGCTGTACGATCATCAGATCAAGCACATCCTGGTCCGGCACGAGCAGAACGCGTGCTTCGCGGCGCAGGGATACGCGCGCGCCACGGGTAAAGTCGGCGTGTGCTGCGCGACTTCCGGTCCCGGCGCAACGAATCTGGTCACTGCGTTAGTCGACGCGCTGATGGATTCGATTCCAATCGTGGCGATCACGGGGCAGGTTTCGACCAAGCTGATCGGCAGCGATGCGTTTCAGGAGGCCGACACGTTCGGCATCACGCGATCCTGCACCAAACACAATTTCATGGTGAAGAAATTGTCGGAGCTTCCGCAGGCCATCCACGAAGCGTTTCACATCGCTGCATCGGGACGTCCCGGGCCGGTGCTCGTCGATATTCCGAAAGATGTGTTCCAGGCTCAGGGGCACTACACGCCGGTCTCGACCATTCATCTTCCGGGTTACCGCCTGAACACGGAAGGCCACGCTGGGCAGATTCGCCGTGCGGCTGAAATGATCTGGGAATCCGAACGTCCCATGGTCTATGCCGGCGGCGGCATCGTCGCAGCCGAAGCCGCGAACGATCTGCGCGCATTCGTGGAACTAGTGGACATACCGTCGGTGTGCACGCTGATGGGTCTGGGATCCATGCCCAGCACGCATCCGAATTTCATCAGCATGCCGGGCATGCATGGCAGCTACGCCGCCAATATGGCGATGACCGAGACCGATCTGATCATCGCGCTGGGCGTGCGATTCGACGATCGCGTTACAGGACGGCTGGCGGCCTTCGCGCCGCATGCGCGCGTTATCCATGTGGACATTGACCCGGCGGAAATCGGCAAGAATCGCGCCGCGGATATTCCCATCGTGGGCGACGTCAAGAAAGTTCTGGAGCGTCTGACGCACGAAGTGCGCGAGCTGGCGCCTTCGATGAAAGCGAAGAACGCCGCGGCCCGCGCGGCTTGGTGGGCGCAGGTCAAAGGCTGGAAGGCGGAGCATCCTCTGGAGCCCGAGATTTCGACCGACGAGATCAAGCCGCAGCACCTGATTGCGGAAATCGACCGTCTTTCGGGCGGCGAAGCCATCGTGGCCAGCGACGTCGGACAGCACCAGATGTGGGGCGCGCAGTTCCTCAAGTTCAATCACCCGCGGCTGTGGCTCAACTCCGGCGGCCTGGGATCTATGGGCTTCGGCTTGCCGGCGGCTATCGGCGCACAATTTGCCAGGCCCGACAAGCTTGTGTTTGCTCTTGTCGGCGACGGCGGATTCCAGATGTCGATTCCGGAGCTAGCGACCATCGCCAATCACGCGCTGCCGGTGAAGATTATCGTCATGAACAACGGCCACCTGGGAATGGTCCGGCAGTGGCAGGAGCTGTTCTATAACAATCGCCTGAGCTCGGTGCAGCTGGATGGATTCCCCGATCCGGAGAAGCTGGCGGGCGCTTATGGGTTCCACGGCCGCACGGTGGAAAGTGTTCGCGAACTGCGGGGAGCGCTCGAAGCTGCTGTGAAGGAGCCGGGTCCTTACTTGTTAAACGTGCGCGTTACGCCGTTTGAGAACGTCTATCCCATGGTTCCGGCGGGCGGCGCGATCAACGAAATGGTGCTGGGACCGGTCCAACCGGTGGCGGTCTAGGAGTAACGATGCTGCAGTTGATCTCATTATTGCTGGAAAATAAGCCCGGTGCGCTGATGCGCGTCACGGGGGTGCTCTCGGCGCGGGGCTACAACATCGAGAGCCTGACGGTTGCGCGGACGCTCGATCCGGAGCTGTCGCGCATGAGCATCGTGGTGGATATAGAACCCACCCAGCGCGTCCAGGTGATCAAACAGATCAACAAGCTGGTCAACGTGCTCCAGGTCTCCGACCTGACCGAGGGCTCGGCCGTTCGACGAGAATTGGTCCTGCTGTGGATCGGGACCACCCCGGAGAATCGCATGACGGTGCTCAAGGAAGCGGAAATCTTCGGCGCGAAAGCGGTAGAGAGTTCGGCGGACGGCTTTGCGCTGGAAGCCACTGGCGATCCGGAGAAGCTGGATGCATTTATCCGCACCATGCAGCGGTACGGCGAGATTGAAGTGACGCGGTCCGGCCTGGTTTCAGTTCCGCTTGAAGCGAAGAAAGTGAAGCTGGCGCCGCCGGTGCGCAAGGAACATTTAGAGATGGACCATGAGGTCCTAAAAACCACGGAGTGAAAGGCGCACAGCTTGCGTTGTGCGCGATGGAGACAAAAGCTTAAATGGTTAAGAAATACTACGAAAAAGACGGCGATCCTTCGCTACTCAAGGGCAAGACGATCGCCATTATCGGCTACGGCAGCCAGGGGCATGCGCATGCGTTGAATCTGCGCGATTCGGGGCTGGATTCGATCGTCGGCCTGCCGGAAGGCAGTAAGAGCAAAGCCAAAGCCGAAGCCGCCGGACTGAAAGTTCTCTCGATTGCGGATGCCGCGAAAGCCGCCGACGTGATCATGATGCTGGTCCCGGATCACGTCCAGGGCGAGATCTACAAGAAAGATATCGAGCCGAACCTGACCGCCGGCAAGACGCTGATGTTCGCGCACGGCTTCAATATTCACTTCGGGTTCATCACGCCGCCCAAGAATATCGACGTCAGCATGATCGCGCCGAAAGCTCCCGGACATCGCGTCCGCGAGGTCTTCACCGAAGGGCAGGGGGTTCCAGGACTGGTCGCGATCCATCAAGACGCAACACGTAACGCCCTCGCTAACGCTCTGGCCTATGGTGGGGGAATTGGTTGTTTACGCGCCGGGATTCTCGAAACATCGTTCAAGGAAGAGACCGAAACCGACTTGTTCGGCGAACAAGCCGTCCTCTGCGGCGGCGTCAGCGAGCTTATCCGAGCCGGGTTTCAAACCCTGGTGGATGCCGGGTATGCCCCGGAAATGGCTTATTTTGAATGCCTGCACGAAGTGAAGCTGATTGTCGATCTGATCTATGAGGGCGGCCTCAGCTACATGCGCTACTCCGTTTCCGATACGGCCGAATATGGCGATTACACCCGCGGTCCGCGCATTGTCACCGAACAGACTCGCGCCGAGATGAAGAAGATCCTGAGCGAGATCCAGTCCGGCCAGTTCGCGCGCGAATGGATGGAAGAGAACAAAACTGGCCGTAAGAAATTCCTCGCAATGAGAGAAGCCCAAGAGAATCAGCCCATCGAGAAGGTCGGCGCGGAGCTGCGCAAGATGATGACCTTCCTCAAGAAGAAAAAGGAAGTCGGCGTACCGGCCGCCACGTAACTCTCATGCGCATCTTCACGTTCGACACCACGCTGCGCGACGGCACTCAGGGCGAAGCCGTCAGCTTCTCGGCCGACGATAAGATCCTGGTGGTCCACAAACTGGACGAACTGGGGATCGATTACATTGAAGGCGGCTGGCCGGGGTCGAATCCGAAGGACAAGGACTTCTTCGCCCGAGCCAGCGACCTGCAACTCAAACATTCGCGGTTAGTCGCATTCGGCGCGACGCGCTTCGCCAAGAATACGGTCGAAGAGGACGCCAGCGTCAACGCGCTGATCGCTGCCGGCACCCCGGTGGTGTCGATTTTCGGCAAGAGCTGGGATCTGCACGTCCACCGGGCCCTGGGAATCGAGGAGAACCAGAACCTCGAGCTGATCGCCGATACCGTGAGGTATCTCAAAGCTCACGGCAAGGAAGTGGTTTACGACGCGGAGCATTTCTTCGACGGGTACTGCGCGAATCGCGACTTCGCTCTACGTACGCTCGAAGCCGCGAAGAAAGCGGGCGCGGATGTGCTGTGCCTGTGCGACACCAACGGAGGTATGCTCACCACCAGGCTGGCCGAAATCTGCGCGGAGGTGCGCAAGAACTTCGACGGGATTCTGGGAATCCACACGCATAACGATTCCGAGCTGGCGGTGGCCAATTCGCTGGCTGCGATCGACCAGGGATTCGCGCATGTCCAAGGCTGTACCAACGGCTATGGTGAGCGCTGCGGAAACGCGAACCTGATCACGATCATCGCCAACCTCGAGCTGAAGATGGGCCACACAACGATCGGCAAGGAGCGGCTGACACATTTGACTGCCGCTGCGCGGTATATCGCCGAGCTGGCCAATCTCCCCATCCGCAACGATCAAGCCTACGTCGGTCCCAGTGCCTTCGCGCATAAGGGCGGCGTGCACGTCAGCGCGGTATTAAAGGATTCGTCCACCTACGAGCACATCAATCCCAAGCTGGTTGGCAATCGCCAGCGCGTGCTGCTCAGTGATCTTTCCGGGAAGGGAAACGTCCTCTATAAGCTCAAGCAGCATGGCCTGGAGGATCGCCTGGATGATACTGCCCGGCGTGAGCTGCTCGATCGCATCAAGCAGATGGAGTTTCAAGGCTACGAGCTGGAAGCCGCCGAGGGCACTTTCGAACTCTTAGTACGCGAGGCCTTGCGCCCCGGCTTGCAGTTCTTTGAGGTGGTCAGTTACGAATCCACCACCCGATCCTCCGGCAACAGTACGGCGACGGTCACGCTCAAGGCTCAGGACGGAGTCCACTCCGGTACAGCCCAGGGCAACGGACCGGTAAACGCTCTGGATCTGGCGCTAAGGCAATGCTTGTCTTCGTTGTATCCCGGGATTGCGGGTGTCCGCCTGACCGACTATAAGGTCCGGGTGCTCGACAACAAAAAGGGCACCGCGGCGCGTGTCCGGGTACTGGTGGAGTGGTCCGACCATCGCCGTAGCTGGGCGACCGTGGGCGTTTCGGAGAACGTCATCGAAGCGAGCTGGTTTGCTCTGGTCGACGCCCTCCGCTTGGAACTGATGCGGCTGGGCGAGAACGACCCGACCATCCAAAGGGCCGTCGAGGACTATTGCTGGGGCGTCTGAGACGCCCCTGAAGCGCTCGATTCTACGGCCAATGGCCAAAAAATAAGCGAAATCCCTAAGTATTGCCTAAGGGGTTCACTGCGTAGTATTTTCGTCCCGCCGACCGCACAATGGAGACGATGTCATGGTCGGATGACACCCGGTGTCTCTATTGCGAGGGCAGACTTCCGCTCTATCGCAAGGTCACGCACGGTCAATTTTGCTCTACTGCCCACCGCAAGGCCTACTGGCAGGAACAAGAACGGTTAGCTATCGAACGGCTCCAGCAGAGCCACAGTTCCCTCAGGACCTATAGCGCTCAGCCTGCTCCAGAAGACGGGCAGCAAGCCCCACAGCAGACCCATCTGCTAGCGGCGCCTCCTGGTGGAGGTTTGGAACGGCTGATCGAAGCCAGGGTTGCGACTCTGACCCAACCAGCAACACATCTTGACGCGGAGTCTGTTCCGTCCACGCCTTATCGCGCTCCGAATATCAGCGAGCCTCCGTTCGCGCCCTTCGAGGTGCTCAGCCTGTTGGGACCGGAGCTGGCCGCAATAGCCGGGACTTCGCCCGAGCGGGTGGCGGTCGACCCGTTCGAATACGAGATCACGCGCCAGCCGTTGCCGCCCTCCCATGCCAGCGTCCTGAAGACGAAGCCCCTGCCGCAAGACCTGCCGGTCGCCGTTTGGACCAACCTTGGGCAGCCGCAAACAAACGCTCACGTAACCCAGCGCTCCTCTGCCGCGGAACAACTTTTTGAGACGGAGCTTCGCCAACCAGCATCGGCGAAACCAGCGGTGGCGATGCGCGCTGCCGGCCGCATCGGGTTACCCGTCGCCGAGCCAGCCGAAACTCAGCGAGCGGCCGCTATGCTGGGATCGACATTCGAGATTCTGGAGATGGAGCCCGCGCCCCAAACGTTCTTGCGCCTGGAGTTTCATCCACAGAGCGACGTACTGCTTGAATTGCTGGACCAGCAGGTCCCGCAGCCGGATCGAATGCACCCGCTGGGTCATTTCGCGGCCTCCCAGCCGGCGTTGACAGCATCCGCTGCGCCGCCAAATCCGGAGGAGTCTCCGGTTCATACCGCCTTGCCCGCAACGGTGTTGTGCGCCGCCGCACCTGATTATCGACTTCCCATCGCCAAGATGCTTCCGCTCTCCGGAGCGATGCCCGCTGCGCAAGGCAGCGTGGCATTAGCTGAGCCAAGCCTGCTCGACGCGACGTTGCGGACGGCGCTGCCGGGCGCTGCGCTATCCGCGGTGGCCCCCGAGTATCAACTATCGAGTGCGAAAATGCAGCGGCTCCCGCACGCTGTGCCGGCAGCCCAGGGCAGTGTTCTTACCCAAGACGCGAGCCCAGAGATCGCACTAAATCCGCAGCCGGGTATTTCCCCCGCGGTCATGCCGCGCGTGGAGTCCATTCGCCAGATGCGTCTGGCGGGACTGCAAAGCCTGGGAGCAAGCCTGCTGCGTCCGGTGCAGGGCGCGTTCGCGCTTCTAACAGCCGCTCCGCTTGCTCTGGATCTTTCCACGGGAGTCTGCTCGGACATCAGCTATCCGAGCCTGTCCCGGGTTGTCATTTCCTCTGAGGCTCCGCCGTTCACGCGCATTCTGCCGCTGACCTTTGCGAAAAAGCGGAGAGTGGACATTCCGCGTATCGAGCCGATTGTGCGTTTGTTGCCCGAAACCATCGAGACCCATCCGATCATCCCGAATTCGGGCCTTGAACCTCTGGATCGAAAACCGCAACAGGATTCGATGCGGGGAAAGAAATCTGGCCGCGGCTCGTCGGTCCGCGGTGAAGGGCTTGGGAAGCTTGAGCCCGCCTGGGCGCACGCCACCGGTTTCTGGCACCACGCTCCGCGGGATCTGAAGCTCCTGCTGTTCGCCATTCCGGCGCTGCTCGCGCTGGTGTTCCATCCTGGATTGCCGCGGGTGGCTTCGGCGGCTCCGTCCAGCTCCACAGGCTTTGCCAACAGCTTCCAACACACCCTCAATACTCAGTGGGCGAACGTTCGTCAAACCTTGGAAAATCGCGCGGCTGTGGCACTGGATGACGATTTCCGCTCGGGTTTGGATAACTGGGCGAGTCCGGGTGGTTCCACTACGGAATGGTCTTTCGACGCCACAGGATTCGTGCGACCAGGCCCCCTGGCGCTGTATCGCCCGTCGGTGAATCTGACCGACTACCAGTTCCAGTTTATGGGCATGATCGACAAGAAGGCCCTGAGCTGGGTGGTGCGCGCGTCTGACTTTGAGAACTTCTACGTGGTCAAGCTGGACCTGGTGAAGACCGGACCGCAATCGGCTGTCAGCGTAACTCGCTACGCCGTGATCAAGGGCAAGGCGCAGGACCGCCACGACGTGAAAATCCCCCTGGCGGTGGAACCGGATACGCTGTACCGGGTCCGAATGGACGTTCATGGATCGGACTTTACCCTGGAAGTACAGGGCCAAATTGCCGATAGCTGGACTGAGACCCGTTTACCCAGGGGTGGAATCGGGTTCTTCACCGCGAGCGGCGAGGCGAGCCGCCTGCGCTGGATGCAGATCACGCATCAATACGACATGTTAGGACGACTGTGCGCTTATCTGGCGCCTTACGATACTACAAACGGGAGCTGGCAACCATGAGTGGAAAGAAAAAAACAGACGGGGCTTCGGGAGTTTCAAGCACGCAGCCGGTATCGGCGCCTCTGGCGCGAGCCGTGTCCTTGCACCTGGAGGGCAAGCGCAAGGAAGCTTTGCGCGAGCTTAACACCGCCATCGAGAGCGGGGAAGAGAGCGCGGACATCTACGCCGCCAAGGGTCACATCCAGTTCGAGCTGGAACAATACGACGACGCCGTGAAGACTTACGAGAAGCTGCTCGGCGCGGCTCCGCAGCATCCTACCGCGAATTTCAACCTGGGCATCTGTTATGAGAAGCTCGGCCGATGGCAGGAAGCCTCGGATTCTTTCCAGAAAGCTCTGACGGTGGACCCGCAGCGGGAGGAAGCCAATCTGGGATGGGGCATCTGCCTGTTGCGCCAGGAGAAGCCGGAGCCGGCCATCACCTGCTTCGACAAGGTACTGGCATCGAACCCGGAGCATGAAACCGCGATGTTCGGCAAGGCCGTCGCGCTGCAGCTGCTGTGGAAGTTCGACGAAGCCACCAGCCTGTACGTCAAGATCCTGAACAAGAACCCGCAGTCGGAAGAGTGCCTGGTGAACCTGATCACCATCGGCATGGCCCGCAAGGACACGGATTCCATCCAGCTCTATTCCGAACAGCTGCTGACCATGCGCCCGCACTCTCAGGCTGCACTCGAAGGTCTGGCCACCTGCGCGTTCCACTCCAATGATTACGAGGCCGCGTCGCGTTATTGCGAAAAGCTGGTGGAGTTCACCCCGGATCACTTCGAACGCTGGTTTAATCTGGGCGTGGCGCAGCAGAAATGCGGCCGCGCGGAAGAAGCCGCCAAGGCTTACAGCGAGGCCGTTCGTATTCGCCCCGACGCCAAGCAGGCCCACGTCAATCTGGGAATCGTCTTGCAGGAAAAGGGCGATCTAAAGGGAGCTCGCGAAAATTACGAGCGCGCTCTGCAGATGGCCCCGGACCTGGCCGACGTGATTTACAACCTGGCCAGCGTGCTGGAGCAGCAGGGACAGAAGGAAGACGCCGAGAAGCTATACGCGAAACTTCTGGCGCGCAATCCCGAGTGGGAAGACGCCTGGTTCCGGCTGGGATACCTGCGTCTGCAGCACGATGACCATCGTGGGGCCGCCGAAGCGTTCCAGAACTGCCTGCGGAAGCGGACTCCGTGGCCCGAAGCGCAATTGAACCTCGGTTTGGCGTACTGGAAGCTGGGCGTCCACGACGAAGCGGCCAAGGCTTTCCAGGCGGTGCTCGAAAGCGATCCGTCTTCTCTGGACGCGATGCGCGGTCTTGCCGCCATGGCTGTCGAGCGGGAGGATCTACCCAAGGCTCTGGATCTCCAGGCCAAGCTCATTGAATCCGGCGAACGCACTCCCGAACTGTTCTACAATACCGGCCTGCTGTTGCAGAAATCCGGCCAGTTGGATGACGCCATCAAGCTCTACAAGGAAGCGCTCACCGAGCGTCCCAACTTCGCCGAAGCGCTCCTGAACCTGGGGCACGCTCTCAAAGCCAAAGGATCGGTCGAGGAAGCGCGCGACTACTGGCGTCAGGCTCTGCAGCAGAAACCGGAGCTAGCAGCGGGATACTTCCAGGCCTAACCGACCATCTTCATCGGATTGAGCAACTCCGCGAGCTTTTCGCTGGGGATGCCGCTCTGTTCTTCCGCGACCGTGCGGATAGTCCGGCCGGATTCATAGGCGGCATGCGCCAGAGCCGCGGCATTTTCGTAGCCGATTTCGGGCGTCAGTGCCGTCGCCAAGGCAAGCGACTGTTCCAGGGTTTCCAGCAGATGGGTTTGGTTCGCTTCCAGCCCCGCGATACATCGGCCGGCGAAATTTTGTGACGCGGCCGCCAGCAGCTCGATCGATTCCAGAAGGTCATAAGCCATCACCGGCATCATCATGTTCAGCTCCAGAACGCCGGTGGAGGCCCCCCAGCCAATGGTCGCGTCATGCCCGATCACCTGCGCGCACACCATCAGCACACTTTCGGCAATCACCGGGTTTACCTTGCCCGGCATGATGCTCGATCCTGGCTGGACTTCCGGTAACTGCAATTCCCCCAGTCCGCAGCGCGGTCCGGATCCCAGCCAGCGGATGTCATTGGCGATTTTCGTAAGCGCGATCGCGTAGCTCTTGAGAGCCGCGCTTAGAAACACAGCGGCGTCGCGAGCAGCCTGCGCTTCGAAATGGTTCTGGGCTTCGCGGAACGGCAGCCCGGTGCGCTCAGCGATGATGGCGATGGCGGTCTGCGCAAATCCCGGAGCGGCGTTCATGCCCGATCCGACGGCGGTGCCGCCCAACGGAAGCTCGTACATGCCGTCCAGGGCTTGCCGGATTCTGGTCTGGGACAATTCCATCTGGCGGGCATATCCGCCGAACTCCTGCCCCAGCCGCATGGGTACGGCATCCTGCAAGTGTGTCCGGCCGATCTTGAGAATCTCCCAGAACTGGCGGCGCTTGGCATCGAGAGCCTCGCGAAGCGCGTCCATTGCCGGCAGCAGCGTCTCGTGCGCGGCTCGCGCGGCCGCGATGTGCAGCGCCGTGGGAAACACGTCGTTGCTCGACTGGCTGCGATTCACGTGGTCATTGGGATGAACCGGCTGCTTGAGAATCGCCGCGGCTCGCGTGGCGATCACCTCGTTGGCGTTCATGTTGGTGGAAGTGCCACTGCCGGTCTGGAACACATCTACGACGAATTGGGAATCGTGGCGGCCTTCGAGAACTTCCTGGGACGCCGCCTCGACGGCGTTGGCAATGGAGGAGGGCAGGGTACCGGCCTGCTGGTTCGCCCGGGCCGCTGCGAGCTTCACCAGCCCCAGCGCCTTTAAGAAGGCCCGGCCAAACCGCATCTGGCTGATCGGAAAGTTCTGCACCGCGCGCTGGGTCTGCGCGCCGTACAGCGCCTCCGCGGGAACGCGTACCTCGCCCATGGTGTCGTGCTCGGTTCGAAAATTATCGCCCATGCCTCCATTAAAGCTCTTGACAGCCCGCGGCCTCCCAAGTATATTTAACCCAGTGGTTACTTAACTGATAGGTTATGTCATGAGCGCCGATCACCTCAGCTCCACTTTCGCTGCCCTGGCCGATCCCACCCGGCGTGCGATTCTGGCGCGCCTGACCACCGGCGAGGCTCCGGTCACCGAACTGGCCAAGCCGTTCGACATGAGCATGCCGGCCATTTCTAAGCACCTCAAAGTACTGGAGCGCGCCGGACTGATCGCCCGCAGCAGGGAAGCACAGTGGCGTCCCTGCCGGATCGAAGCGGGACGGCTCAAGGAAGTAGCGGACTGGGTGGAGCATTACCGTCGTTTTTGGGAGCAAAGTCTCGATCGCCTGGATGAATACCTCAAGGAACTGCAAAGCAAGGAAATAAAAGCGAAGGAGAAGAAGCATGGCCGAAAGCAATCCAAACACTAGCACCGCCTCCAATCCCGCCTCGGGTCCGATGGAACGGGAACTGGTCATCACACGCGTCTTCGATGCGCCAAGGGAGCTGGTGTTCCGTGCCTGGACCGATCCGAAACACATGGCGCAATGGTGGGGACCCAAGAACTTTACCAACCGCGTCGAGCAGATGGATGTGAGACCGGGCGGCGCTTGGAGGATCATTATGTGCGCCCCGGATGGCAACGAGTTTCCGGCGCAGGGCGTATATCGGGAGATTGTTCCGCCCGATCGACTGGCGTTCTCCAACTTAGCGGTGGACAAAGACGGTAATGTGATCATCGACGGTTTTACTACCGTCACCTTCACCGACCATAACGGCAAAACCAAACTCACGCTGGAAACGCGCGGCGTGGCCAAGGTCGCCTATGCGGCTAATTACCTCAAGGGGATGGAGGCAGGTTGGACGCAGAGCCTGGAGCGCCTGGCCGAATCTCTTGCCGCGGGTCAAAGCGCGTGAAACCCCAAGTCCTGGCTCCGGTGTTGGAAAAGTTCTTCAGAAATTAGGAGAAAACAGATGACCGCAACGCAAAAAGATACAGCCGCCGCTTCCGATCGGGAAATTGTCATCTCGCGCGTCTTCGATGCGCCCCGAGACCTGGTGTTCCAGGTGTGGACCGATCCCCAGCACATGGGTTCCTGGTGGGGGCCGATCGGGTTTACGACCACCACCCACGAGATTGACGTGAGGCCCGGCGGCGTCTGGCGCTTCATTATGCACGGTCCCGACGGCACGGACTATCCCAACAAGATCGTCTATCTCGAGATCACGAAGCCGGAGCGCCTGGTCTACGATCATGGCGACGAAGGCCAACGGGGCTATTTTCGAGTGACCGTGACTTTTGCCGAAGAGGGCGGTAAAACCCGGCTCACCATGCGGAGTCTGTTCTCCTCGGCCGCGGAACGCGAAGAAGTGGTTACGAAATACCACGCCATCGAGGGCGGGAACCAGACCCTGGATCGATTTGCGGAGCAGCTGGCGAAGACGCCCCGCGAGTTCTCCATCTCGCGCGTCTTCGATGCGCCGCGCGATCTGGTCTGGAAGGCGGTTACCGAATCCGATCGCCTGAAGTATTGGTGGGGTCCCAAAGGTTTCACCATGCTGGTCTGCGAAGTGGATCTTCGTCCCGGCGGAGTGTTTTTATACTCGATGCGATCTCCGGATGGCCACGAAATGTGGGGCAAATGGGTGTATCGTGAAATCGCTCCGCCGGAGCGGCTGATCACCGTCGTTTCCTTCACGGACGAAAAAGGCAATTTCCTGCGGCATCCCATGAGTCCGACCTGGCCGCTCGAGGTTCTGAATACAATGACCTTGTCGGAACAGGACGGCAAAACCACGATGACGATTTCCGGATACCCGATCAACGCTACGGAAGAAGAGCGTAAGACCTTCAACGACGGGCGCGGATCGATGAAGCAGGGCTTTGCGGGAACGCTGGATCAGCTGGAAGCCTACTTGGCGCAAGGAAACCGGGCGTGAACCGCGCGCTCTGGATCGTTCAAGTTTTGCTCGCGCTCCTCTTTCTGTTCGCCGGGGGAGCGAAGTTTGTGGTGCCGGTCGATCAGATGACCCAGGGTATGCCGGCGTGGATGTCGATCTCGTTCCTGCACGTCGTCGGCGCGTGCGAGGTGCTCGGCGCGATCGGTTTGATCCTCCCGGGACTCCTGCGGATCAAGCCGGGCTTGACGCCGCTGGCCGCCGTTTGCCTGACGATTATTGTGATTGGAGCCACGGTGGTCACGGTGATGAGCGGTATGATCGCGACGGCACTGCTCCCCTTGGTGACGGCAATTCTTGCGGCGTTCGTCGCCTACGGCCGCTGGCGGCTGGCACCCATTCCAGCCGGGGCTCGATAAACTACGGTTAGGAGTATCCGTGGATGGTGAGCATACTGGGCGCCGGAGGCGCGATCGGTAATGAGCTTGCCAAGGATCTCATGGCCCGGAATGAGTCTATCCGCTTGGTGAGCCGAAATCCCAAGGCGGTCGCGGGCGCCACACAGGCGCTCGCCGCCGATCTTTCGCGCCTGGATGACACGGTCCAGGCGGTTTCAGGCTGCACTGTTGCGTTTCTGGTCGCGGGTCTGAAGTATGACACGAGGGTGTGGCGGGAACTTTGGCCTCGCATCATCCGCAATGCGATCGAGGCCTGCAAACGCGCCAATGCCAAGTTGATCTTCTTCGACAATGTTTACATGTATGGAAAAGTGGATGGCGCGATGACCGAAGAAACTCCTTTGCGTCCCTGTAGCAAGAAGGGTGAGATTCGAGCGGAGATCGCCACCACGCTCCTGAACGAAATCAAGGCGGGAAGTCTCACGGCGCTAATCGCACGCGCGGCGGACTTCTACGGACCCGGTATCCGGTCTGGCATCCCCAATATTCTGGTCTTCGACAAGTTGGCCAAGGGTCAGAAACCGGCTTGGCTCGCGAACGATTCCGTGAAGCACTCGTTCACTTATACTCCCGATGCGGCGCGCAGCCTGGTTCAGTTGATGGATTCCGGGAATGCGTGGAACCAAACCTGGCACGTCCCGACTGCGCCCGATCCCCCGACCGGAGAAGAGTTCATCGCTCTTGCCGCAAAAGAATTTGGCGTGACGCCCAAGCACCGGGTTCTGAGCCGGCCGATGGTCAAGATAGCGGGCTGGTTCGATTCGGACATTCGAGAATCCTACGAGATGCTGTACCAGAGCGAGTTCGACTACATATTCGATTCCTCGAAATTCGCCAGAGCGTTCCAGTCCCAGCCGACCTCCTACGCCGAGGGCATCCGCGAGACGGCGGAAGCCAGCCGGCTCTAGATCGGCGGTCGTTGTTGGGCTGATGCGTTCGTTATATGCTGTAGGGCATGCTTCTCCGCGTGCTCCTGCTGGTTTCTGTTACGGGATCTCTCTGGGCTCAAGTTGGCAATGGCGTCACTTTTGACCGCATCCTGCATGCCGACAAGGAACCTCAGAATTGGCTCACCTATTCCGGGACGGTCGGCGGCCAGCGCTACAGCCAGCTCAGCCAGATCACTCCCGGCAATGTGAAGAATCTCGAGCTGCAATGGGTGTGGCAGGCTCGCTCCGTCGAGAAATTTGAGACTACGGCGCTGGTGGTCGACGGTGTTCTTTACACCATCCAGGCGCCCAACGATGTGTATGCGCTCGATGCCGTTACTGGCCGGATCTTTTGGACCCTTCCTTATACGCCGGCTCCCGAAGCTCGGCCTTGTTGCGGTCGCGTCAATCGTGGCCTGGCGATCCTGGGCGATACGCTCTACATGGGAACGCTCGATGCGCACCTGCTGGCGATTGATGCCGCCAGCGGCAAGATCATCTGGAACACCACCGTCGATTCCGCTAAGGATCGTTACGCGATCACGCACGCACCGCTGATCGTCAAGGATAAAGTGATCGTCGGCCTGGCAGGCGGCGATGGTCCCATACGCAGCTCGATCGCGGCGTTCGATGCGAAAACGGGCAAGGAAGTTTGGCGCTTTTACACCATCCCGGGGCCGGGCGAGCCGGGCAACGAAACCTGGTCCGGCGATTCCTGGAAAACCGGCGGCGCCGCAGTCTGGAATACGGGAGCCTACGATCCCGACACCAATCTGACTTACTGGGGCATCGGAAATCCCGCGCCCGATACCAATGGCGACGTCCGCCTTGGCGATAACTTATATAGCGATTGCGTGGTGGCTCTGGACGCCGACACTGGGAAGCTCAAATGGTATTACCAGTTCACGCCGCACGACACGATGGACTACGATTCGACTCAAGTCCCGGTGCTGGCCGATATCGAATATCAGGGCCGCCCACGCAAGGTGATGATGTGGGCCAATCGCAACGGCGTGTTCTATGTGCTCGACCGGAACAGCGGGCAATTCCTGATGGGCAAGCCTTTCGTCAAGGCGAACTGGCTAACCGGCTTCGATGAGAAGGGCAGGCCGATGCGTACGCCGGGGCAGCAGGATAGCCCGGTGCCCGTCCTGATCCAACCCAATGGCCTGGGCGGGACCAACTGGTACCCTCCATCGTACAGTCCGCATACAGGCTTGTTCTACATCCCGGGCTGGGAGAACAGCGGCACCATGTTTGCCAAAGGCGCAGGATTCGGCCGAGCCACCGGTAACACACCCATGGCGCAGCCCAATCTCGCAGTGGATCTCAAGACCCCCGAGGACGGCTTCGGCATCGTCCGCGCATTCGATCCGAAGACAGGTGATATGCGATGGGAATACAAGATGACGGACATCACCTGGGCCGGCGTGTTATCCACGGCTTCGGATCTGATCTTCAGCGGCTCACGCGATGGCTACTTCTTCGCGCTGGACGGCAAGAACGGGAATCTGCTGTGGAAGCAGAGTCTAGGAGGGCAGGTGAATAGCGGCCCGATGAGCTACATGGTGAATAATCGCCAATATGTGGCCGTGGCGGCGGGCAGCGCGCTCTTTGTCTACGCACTGCGGCAGTAATTCGCTTAAGATCACTCAGTAATTGGCCCTATTTTCAGGATATCTCCTGGAACTCGTCCCTTTGACGTGGTATCTAATAAAAAGGGGTAAGTTCTATGTTCCTCTGCAAATCGGCAGTCAGGGCAACACTTTTCGCCATTTCACTATTTGCCGGACGGGCTCTGGCATGCAGTTGCGCACCCCCTCCACCACCGTGTCAAGCAATCGGCGAGACCCCGCTTGTCTTCTTGGGAACCGTCACCCGGATGAGCGGCTTCAGCACTGCCCAAATGCACGTCGATCATCTTTACAAAGGCAAGCTCAAGGACACGATCCAACTGTTCGATGATGGCATGTGCGATGGCCCGCGTCTCGAAGCTGGCGGACAGTACTTGATGTACACCGCCGTCCTTCCAACGGGTGATATTCCATCTCGCGGATGCACGCGCAGTCGTGCAGTGGAAGCGGCGGATGAGGATCTGGCGTTTCTGAAGCAATATAGCGCCGGCAAAGTTCTTACACACATCTCAGGCAGCGTCTCCTTACAGCCGGATCCTTCCGTGGATCGAAACCCTCGCGATGAGTAGCCGCTCCCGATGAAAGACGTTAAAGTCACAGTCTCGATCGGGGACAGACACTTTTCGACCAACACGAACTCCCTGGGTCACTATTCGTTCACCGGTCTACCGCCCGGAGAGTACGACATAAGCGCCGAGTTTCCAGGCCACCGTCTGACCGAGCCTCCGGAAAATTTCACTCTTGATCGCAACGGTTGTGTTGAAACAGATCTGACCATGAAGGTTGACCGCCGTGTCCAGGGCGTTGTCCGGGATGCGAACGGAACCCCAGTCTCCGAGATCATGGTGGAAATGATGCCGGACAAACGTAACCCGGAGCGGTGGAGGGAGCCGATTCTTTTGACACTCACGGACGAGCTGGGCCGCTACGCTATCAATGGCATTCCGCCTGGCGACTACTACCTTGGCATCAATATCAATAGTACGCCAACCAAGCAGCTCCCCTATGCAGCCACCTACTATCCGAATACGCCCGATATTGCCCAGGCACTGCAGATCGCCTTTGCCCCAGGCCCTTTGACGTACGATCTCGACTTGCGTCTACCTGGCAAGCTGCCGCTTGTGACGATCCAAGGCAGGGTCTTGAATCCGGACGGCACGCCTCCGCGCAGCGAGGATTATCCACGGATCGCGATCGAGGAACCGGGATTATCCGGTCAGATCGAAGGAGGGCCGATTTCCGTCGACGCCGAAGGCTGGTTTGAATTCGAACTGTGCGAAGGAGTCTCGTACAGCGCGTACGCGTTCGCCGGGACGATCCGAACTCAAACGTACAGCGCTCCCATCGCGTTTACGCCGACGAAAGAGAACAATCGTCTATTATTGATTCTCGACAAGACGAGCGAGGAATTTCAAAAGGCCAGTGACGCGATGGAAGCGGCACTCCTGACGGGTAAATAACCCGCCTTTCACACCTGTTTCCAGCCCCTGGCTCGGGCTGGCCCGAAGGCGTATACTGGGCCGCATTATGAAGCCCACGATTGTGCTTGTGTTCGCGTTCTCCCTCGCGCTCCCGGCTGCCGATCCTTCGCAGCCGATGTTCTGGAGCTCTGCTCAACAGAAGGACTTCGACCAGCTGGCCCTGTCCAAACTGAATGCCGACCGGCACCTGGGAACCGAGCGCCTGATCGATTCCGCGTTCGTGGCATACCGCAACGGATCCGGCGAAGCGGAAATCCATGAGAAGCAGGCCGATCTGCTCCTGATCCGCTCCGGCGAGGGCACCGTCCTGGTGGGCGGCAAAATTATCGAAGGCAAGCCTACCGCACCCGGTGAAGTGCGGGGTAAGTCGATCGAGGGAGGAACCAGGTACCCCATCGCCGCCGGCGACGTCCTCTACGTTCCCGCCAATACCGTGCATCAGTTTCTGATCGGTCCGGGGCAAAGCTTCACGGCCATGGTGGTGAAAATCACGCCCAAGCCATAATCGTAAGCTTCCTCTCGCACCTTAATACTTCTTAAGGATTTCAGCCGCGAAATTAGGTGTTTGATACGCATCGGATTTCGCGAATACTATGCCAAAATCGATCAGGAGACTATTGCTATGAAGTTCCTCCCTTCAGGGCTGATCATTGCGGCGGCCTTCGCGGCCCCTTTATCGTTCGCGCAAACGACTTTGTACACCAACGGGTTGGTCTCGCTGAATCCCCTCGGCTATTGGAAGCTGGACGGCAACCTGATCGATACTGCGTCGGGAAATTTGGCCACCGACACGAATCAAAGCAGTCCCGTGACCTACACTCTGCCAGGCGGCGGGGCTCCCATCGATCCATTGGGTCAAGCCGCGGTGCTCAATAGCTCTCGATCGCAGTCGGTCACCGCCACCGGCGGCAACGCATTCAGCTTCAGCGCGACGCAGACGTTCACCTTGATGGCCTGGGTCAGAACAGCGAATCAGGGGTTGGCTACGCTGCCCATTCTTAGCAAAGTGGATTCGAGCCAGACCGGCTACGTGATGGTTATCGACAACGGCGGTGCGGGTGCGCCAGCCGGCGCGGGGCGCTTCGGACTGATCCTCGAATCGCATGGCTTTTCCTCCACGGTCGAATCCGTTGCTTCGGTAAACGATGGAGCCTGGCATTTCCTGGTCGCGACCTTTGACGGCAGCGGCTTTCGGGACGGCATTCAGCTCTATATCGATGGCGCCAGAGTGTCGACGGTCGGCAGTGGGAACTCCACCGTTACCGGCTCCATAGTCAACAATGCCCCGCTGGTCATTGGCGGAACACCCGCTGTGGCGTCCGCCCCGCCTTTCGAAGGTCTCATCGATGAGGTTGCCGTGTGGAACAGCGTTCTTACCCAGGATCAGATCCAGCAGCTGGCGGGCTTCGCGGCAGGAGCGCGAAAGATACTGCCCCAGTTCGTATTCGGAGGAGGCTGGTATTCGGCGCTGTACTTTTCCAATACCGGAATTGCGACGGTCTCCTTCCCAGTGACGTTCACGGCCGACAATGGCACTTCCATGAACGTTCCGTTAGTCGGCCCCGCGACCACAGTCACTCTCGCGCCCGGAGCCAGCACCATCATCGAGGCTCCCAATGTCGGTACGGCCATATCGCAGGGATTTGTGTCGCTGGTACCGCCTCCCGGAGTCATCGCAAGCGGCGTTTTCCGGCAGAGCATATTGGGAAAACCCGATCAGGAAGCCGTGGTGCCGCTATCCTCGGCTAGCACCACCAGCAGCACCTTGCTTTGGGATGATACCGGTAATCTGGTCACTGCGTTCGCCATCGCCAATCCCAACGGGTTCGGCGTCCCGGTGACCATCACGGTCACGAAGTCGGACGGCACCCTGATCGGGACCTCTATCGTGACCTTGCAGCCGAACAATCATACCGCCCTGATTCTGCACGACGTGCTGCCGGGTGTGGCCGGAAACCGCGGAACCGCGGTCTTTTCCGTCTCTGGCGGCAACGTCACCGTGCTCGGACTGCGGGCCAACGGGATTGCGCTGACTTCTATCCCGACCATCGATAAGTAGCGGGTCGGCCGTCCGGGTGTTAGAGTAAAACTCTGCAAGGCGGGACGCCATGGGTCATCCGAAGCCTACAAAAGTAGGCATTCCAGGGTTTGTAGAGGACGTTCAAAAGCTCGGGCACGACGTTCAAAAGTTCGGGGAGGTAGTCCTCACCGCCGCTACCAACCGGCTCGACTTGATGAAGCGGCTGGCGGCTTTTCAGAATGAGCCGCCCGGCACCTCCAAACCGGCCCGCGATCTCACCGATCAGGAAGCCTTCAATCTACTGATGCATCTGGTGTATCAAGGCGAGATTATGCTGAATGAGAAGATCCGGACCGACGGATCCGGAAAGATCCTCCAGCCCCGACCCGGCCAGCAGTTGAATGTGAGGTCTCGCATGGCTGGCGTAGAGTTCCGTAACGCGGATAACGCGAAGCTCGATTACTTCCTTCCCAAGCCGTCGCTGGCCATTGCTCTTTACAGGCTCGCCACCAGGCTCAGTGGCGGATACTATTCTGTGAAAGAAATCGTATGGGGCGGCATTGGCCACGGTCATGAGGGCAAGGCGTTGAACTGCCACGAAGTGGGAACCTGCGTGGATATTTACGGTGCGGTGACCCGCTTTGGAAAATTCGACGTGTTTAAGGATTGGGGCATACGGCCGGTTTTCAACGCCGCCGGCGCCAAAATCGCGGCTGCGCACGGCGATCCTTGGGGAGATACGACCAGAACGCAGTACCGGCTCCGCAGCAAGGAGGACGGTCTGAAGTATTACTTCTTCCAGGAACTGTACCGCGCTGGACGGGAACAGTTTACGGTGGGGCCAACCGACAGTCTCGATCTGGAAGAGGGTAAACCCGTACGGCAGGGCGCCAACATCTTTTATCCGGACTATCCCGAACCGGGCCTACGCCGGAAGCACCAGGAACACGTGCACTTCCAGATCGGCCCGTCGTATTTGTAGTCCGGGCGCTTGTGATGTGGTGAGCGCGGAAGGTATCACCCTCCCGCGCTCCCAGAATTCAATCGGCTAGAACTGTATGCGGGCGACGAATGTACCGCTGCGCATACCGGTGGTACCTGACGTCGGATTGATCACGCCGTAGCCCGAGCTGTACAAGCCGGTATTCGGGCCCGACGTGAACTTCTGGGGTGCGCTGGCGAAGTTTATTGGCGGCGCGCCGGGGGCTGCGACAACAGTGGGTGCGGGCAACACCATGCGATTAAAGACGTTGGCGAACTCGACACGCAGGTTCAGATTCACGCGTTCCTTAATCCGGAAGTTGCGGCCGAAGTTGGCGCTTTCCTGAGGTACACGGAAGCCCCGGAACGAGCGAATCGAGCTTTGGTTGGCCGCGAACTGCCCGTTCAGAACGTTCGTAAATGCGAGCGGGTTCAGCACCTGCGTCTTGGTCGGGTCAAAGCAGTGACAGTTGATGTCGAGCGGGTCGGTGTGATGGGTGCCGCTATAGTCGGTCCAATCCACCGACCACGGGCTCATCCCGGGGATTAACTGCGCCGGGCCCGGTCCGTAGCCCAGGAAATTGCTGATCGGTACGGTACCCGAACTGGTGGGCAGGCCCACCAGCCGCGCGCTCTGGTAGCTCAGAGTCCAGCCCGTGCTCCAGCCGGACAATGCGTAGGAAACAATTTTGTTGCTCAAAACGGGGAGAGAGGAGTGAATGTGGGCAGGCACCTCGTATTGAGTCGTAAGCCGGAACGCGTGCGGGAGGTCGTTGTTACTGATGTTCTTCCCCAATTGCCGGTTGAATGGGTCAATTGTGGTCAGTTGATCCAGATTCTTCGAAAAAGTGTAATTGGCATTGAGCAGGAAACCATGGGTGTAGCGCTTGGTGACGCTCGTCTGGAGTGCGTCGTACCAGGTTTTCCCGAGAGGAGCGCCCACGGAAGGTAGTCCGTTTCCTCCGGTTGCTCCAGGCCCGGCGTATTGGGGGTACCTCAAGAGCGCTTGGCGCACCGTCTGGTTGGTTGGGAAGTTGGCATAGGGCAGGAACCCGATGCCGCGTGACGCCAGTGTGTCCTTCTGCGCGGGGCTAAGACTCGATATGGTCGTGGTGAGCAAATCTGATTCGGCCTTGCTTGTGAAGTCATTAAATCCCAGGTTCCGCAGCGTCTGTTGGCTCAGAGCGTTATTGGGAGCCAAAGGATTGGTAGTGCTGTTGGTCTCCCACCAAACACCGCGATTACCAACATAACTAGCTTCGACGACCAAATCGCGGCTGATTTCTCGCTGTAGAGTAACGTTCCACTGCACCAGGCGCGCCGGACGACCCGCGTTCGGATCGAGGTAGGTGGGGGGGGCGGCGACGGTTCCGGGAGTCTGACCGGCGGACGGGTCGAACGTCGGCCATACAGCGTGGACGCCGGCCGGGATGCCGTCCTGTAAGAGTCCGACGATCTGCCCGAAAGCGGGCGTCCCCGCATCCGCGCTGTTCGAGTAACTGCCAGTCTGATTCGAGGTGGCGTTGTAGACCACGCCAATACCGGCGCGAAGGACGGTCTTGCTGTTGATTTGGTACGCGACGCCCAGCCGCGGTCCGATAGCGTAGGGATAAGGATGGGCAAAATTACAGTTGCAGGTCGCCTCGTACGCTTTGGCGCCGAGCCGCCCTGAAGCCGCCGGATTCGCGACCGTGGGCGAGAACGAAGCCACGCGGCCGTACTGCTCGCTCTGGTAGGTTCCATAGTCCCAGCGCAGGCCGTAATCCAAGGTCAGTTTACGCGTGACCTTCCAGGTGTCCTGCAGATAAATGGCTGTTTGGAATTTCGCCGTCTCGGCCGCGATGGGCGCGCGAACGGTGGCTGCGCTTTCGCCGCCCAACAGGAACGAAGCGAATCCTAACCCGGTAAAACCCGTGGAAAGAGTGGTGCCGTTGAGAGAGGGCTGGCCCGTCCACGTGTTATTGCTGTTATTGAACGTATAGCTGCCAGCGGAGAAGCTGAAATCGTAATTGGGGAATTTTTCCTGGCGGATTTCGAAACCTGCCTTATAAGTATGCGAACCACGCACGTACGTGGCGGAAGTATTGAAAGAGGGACGCCGCTCAAAGAAATGCTGGTCGAACTGTCCGCCCAGCAGACCCATGCCACCTTGCGAGCTATTCGGGGCGAGGGCCGGGGAGTAAGTGTTGATCAACGGGAAGGTGCGGGAAGCGGTTTGCCCCGGTATGCCCAGTTCCTTTTGGGCGTCGAAGGGGAAGTTCTGGCTTTGCAGCAAGAAATCGGAGTCGTTCCAACCCAAAGTGTAGTGCATGAGGAGCGTGGGCGTCACGGTGTGGTCCAGGTTGACGCGCACGGTCCTGGCGGCGTTTGCGGAAATCGCGGAGCCGGTAATGTTATTCGGCAGGTCATCGGCCGCCGTGATGGTCCGGGGCGTACTGGTGTTGGTCCGCTGCAGGTAGATCGACAGGTGCAACTTGGAACCGATGGTCTGGTCGAGTTTGAACGAAGGGATGTTGGATACGCGGCCCTGGTCAAACCCCGCCGCATAGTTGGCCGAAACCTGATTGGCATTCGGACCGAGCGGATTCGGTACCAGCCCGAGGATTTTGGCGGCTACCGGGTCAAAACGGTTCACGGGAATTTTGTTGCCCGGAAATGGATTGCGGACGGTGACACCGTTGACGATCGTGAAGTCGGCTGGATCGAAGATCGTGCCGCTCTGGATCGTGCGGCCTAGCGGATCCTTGTAGGGGCCGGTTGCAGTCGCGGCCAAGCGGTTTTCTGTAGTGATAAGGCTGGAAAAATCGCCGTCGCGATAGGCCGGGATCGGCACTGTGTCCGGCAAAGTGTTGTTGATGTTCTTCACACGGAACTGTTCGAAGCTCCAGAAGAAGAATGTCTTGTTGGTGCCGTCGTACACCTTCGGAATCCGAACGGGACCGCCGAACGTGAATCCGTAGTCATGTTGCTTGACTGGATTGCGAACATGCTCATTCGGGCTGCCCGGCAATACGGTGTAGGGCGTACCGGCGTTCAGGATTTCATTGACGGCATAGTCATATGCGGTGCCGTGGTACTGGTTGGTGCCGCTCTTGGTGACCAGGTTGACCATCGCTCCGCCGGACGTGCCGAACTCCGCGGCGAAATTGCTGGTCTGGATAGCGATTTCCTGAATCGCGTCCACCGATGGCTGCGTCTCCATAGTCGCCCCGCCCAGACGCGTGCTGGTGGGGTTCATCGTCGCGCCATCCAGGCGGGTCTGAAGGGTGTTGCTCGGAGTGCCGTTGACGACGGCAAAGACCACCGCGCTGAAGAGGCCGCTGTTTGCGTACTGCACCCCGGCTTGGAGCTTAGAGGCGGAGAATAAATCGCGGACACCATCGTTAGTCGCGCCGACCTGCAGAACCGGCAGGTTGTTCAGTTCTGACAGCGTGGTGTTGGAGACCAGTTCGCTGCTTTCGGTCTTCAGGAGGGAAGACTCCGCCGAAACGGTGACCGATTCGGTGTTTTGGCCCACCTGGAGTGTCACATCCTCGCGCATGGTCTGGGCCGCCGCCAAATGGAATTTGGTGTGTGAGTAGGTTTTGAAGCCCGGCACCGTGACCGTCAGGTCGTAGTCACCGATGGGCAACTGTGACACGGTGAAGTTTCCTGTGTCCGTGCTGACTGCCGCATAGACTTGTCCGTTGTCTAGATTCTTGACGGAAACGGGGGCATTGGCGACCACGGCTCCCGTTGGATCCGAAACGGTTCCAGTGATAGTGGCCAAAGCGGTTTGGCCAAAGCCGACGGAAGCACATAAAAACAAAAGAAGTGCAGCTACCAGCGAGATTCGCCTCATGAAGATTCCCCCTATTTAAAGACAAGCTCCGACTCTGACCTGGGTGTGAATCGTTCACAGAATGCCCACCGGCAATACCGGGGAGCAGAACGACAGGCAAAAGCGATAACGCAGTCACTATCCCACCAAGGAATTCCGCCTTTCGGCGGAATGAGTATCTTTACTGTGTGCCACCGGGAACGCTTTAGTCAATCGATTGGGGTTGATGTAGGTGATCAATTAGATTGATGTAGCGATCGAGTCGAGTCCCGCCGTGTAGTTTAGCTAGGACTTGTTTCCATACGGTTCTAAGGACGAACTCATCCATGTTCTGAGCGATTGCGACCAGCCGTCTAGGATATTCAGACCTGGCCAAGCGAGCCCAGCCTTATGAAAAACGGGCCTAGTACCCCGGTTTTTCGAGGAAAACAGCGTACTAAGAGCTTGAAGGCTGGTGCGGATCGTGTTAACCATGGCGCAGGAGGAAATCAAACTGTGAAAAAAACATTAGTTCGATTTTTCGTGAGTGCGGTGATGGTCGGTGGCATGGTGCTGGGGTTGCCAACCAGCGGACACGCTCAATCGGCCCAGTTCGACATCAGTGCCGCCCCGGTAAACGGCGCGGCTCGTGAGAGTCTGCCTCAAGTCATCCGCGTGACCAACGTGGGGGGAGCCGAAGCTAGTGGCATAACCGTGACCCTCTGGCCGCCCAAAGGCGCTAAAGTAGACTCCGCCTGCCAGGTCGACCACTTGCCTGGGGGATCTCGCTCCTATACGTGTTTGGTACCTGACCTGGCGCCTGGGGATTGGGCGGAAGTTCCCTTCTCGATTTCGATGACCAAGAGCGGCGACATTGATGTTGTCATCCAGGTGACCTCCGATCAGGCCAGCCGCGGCGCATTGCTTCCGATCACGATTATCTAGTTTGGTGAGCGCGGAAGGAATCGAACCTTCAACCTACTGATTAAGAGTCAGTTGCTCTGCCAGTTGAGCTACGCGCCCGCTTAGGGTTGGCTGCTGCGGCGGGGGAGACGCAGCTTCATTCAATTGTACGCAGTTCGCTTCCGATTTCACAAGTCTCATCCCATAACGCAGGTTGGGTTTTGCCCTCGATGAAGGTGGGGGGTAGGGTGGGTGGATGACGGCAAAGCGCCGCAGGCCCCCACAGCAAAACATCGCCGGTACTCAAGCAAATACGCACAAGCTCGCGTCACAGGCCGGGATCAGCTGGGATAAGACAAAGGTCACTGATTACGTTCCTTAAGAATCCCTGGTAGACATGTCCACCCGTAAACGATACAGAATGGGGGAGATGACTGTATGAGAACTCTACTATTTCTGCTCCTGGCTGGCACTGCCCTGGCAGCCCCTATTAGTGTCGGTCCCATACCGATATCCGGCTCCGGCTTCTGGGAGTGGGATTACGGGCCATCGGGGTCCGGCATGGGAGTCTCGTTCAGCGGATCGGGCACCAACGGCGTGGATTCTATCTCGATGTTCATCTCGGATGGCACCGACAACATCCCACCTCTATTTACGCCAACGCCACCGACCGGACTCTCTCAAATCTATCCTTGCCCGGATGGGGGAATCACCGTCAATGGCATCCATACCGGCCCTCCTAAGTGCTTCAACTACGGGTTTCAAGGGGACGCGGGCTTCGTAGATTTTAAGGATGGTTTTTTCGGACCCATAACACTGCACGCTGACCTGACAGGGTATTTCAATGTCACCAGCTATTCTGAGCACTACATGGTAATCCAGGGAACCAACCGTCTGGTCTCGATGTATGAAACGTTCACCATTACTGCCACGCCGGAGCCGAGCACTGCCTCAATGCTGATTGGCGCGTTCCTCCTGCTGGTGGGATGGCGCAGTACCCGAAGGGTCCCGCCCGGGTTAGGCTGACCGGGTACAGTTTGAGCTACGCGCCCGCTCAGGGTCGCGCGGTCACCTCCGAACGGCATATTTTGCCGAATGGGATCACACCACTGCGGCAAGCCCCTTATTTGAAACACCGTACGAATTGGCAGGGTAAGTGCTCCACCCAACATGAGGTGTAGACATGACCGGACGGACGATACTGATGGGGGCTCTGGCGATAACCGCCGGGGTGGCGAGCGCGCAAACACGCCAAGCTACGATGGTCGGCGGCGGCGACGCTAATCGAGGCAAATGCACGGTGGAAGTCACGGTGGACGGCGGAGCTCAAGTGGAGATCCGCGGTAACAACGCCACCTTACGCGATACCAAAGGGGGCTCTCCCCAATGGCGCCGCTTTGAGTGCACTGGTCCGATGCCTTCTAACCCCGCGAACTTTCGCTTCGCCGGTGTCGATGGCCGCGGCCAGCAGGTTCTGGCTCGCGATCCGCGGAACAACGGCGGCACGGCCGTGGTCCAGATTCAAGACAGCCAAGGCGGAGCCGAAGGCTACACTTTCGACCTGTTTTGGGGCAACGAACCTGCCGTCACGGGTGAATTTCAAGGCAATCGAGGGCCCGATAATCGGCCCGGCGATCGTGTCGATCGGCCCGGCTCCGCCAATGATCGCGGATTCGGTAATGATCGCGTGGATCGTGATCGCGGCTTCGGAGACCAACGGGACGGCGGATTTCGTCGCGATCGGCGTATGACCGAACAAGAGGCTTTCGATGTGTGCCGAAATTCAGTGCGTGACCAGGCTGCGACTCGTTTCCGCAATGCGAACATCGACATCCGCAATATTACCGCCGACAACAATCCCGGACGGCAAGACTGGATCATGGGAGATGTGGCCGTCCGGCGGCGCTTCGGCCGGCAAAATCTTTATCACTTTACGTGTTCGGTGAACTTCAATACTGGAGTGGTCCGCAGCGCCCACATCGACCAATTCGAGCAAAGAGAATATCCGGCCCGACGATAACTTACGAGCCTCCGGCCACCCTACACCAGCATGGTTGCGACTTCCACGGTGGAACGGTGGCCTTCCACCACCACGATGCCGCTTTCCGTAACGTAATACAGGCTGCTGTCCCGTTCGCGATCGAAGCCTATCGTGGCATCTTCCGGCACGCGGACGTTTTTATCCAGAATGGCCCGCCGCACGCGAGCTCGCCGTCCGATATCGCAGTTATCGAACACGACGGAGTCTTCCAGAACCGCCCCGGAGTGAACACGCACGTTACGCCCCATCACCGATCCGCGGAGCATGCCTCCGGAAAGAATGGAGCCGCCGCCGACGATCGAATCGATGGCCTGTCCGCGCCGGCCTTGCTCGTCGAAGATGAATTTCGCGGGCGCATCGGCGTAGGTCGCGGTGCGCAGCGGCCACTGGCGGTTATACAAGTTGAGCGCCGGGCTCACCGCCCGCAGATCCATGCTGGCGTCGTAAAATGCGTCGATGGTTCCCACGTCCCGCCAGTATGGCTCCTGATTCGGCGGATCCCCCGGAATCCGGTTGGTTTGGAAATCGTAAGCATACATCGGCGCACGCCCCACCAGTGACGGCAGAATGTCCCGGCCGAAATCATGCGAGCTATTCTCGTTTTCCGCATCCGCGTACAGCTCGCGCAGCAGAAGGTTGGTGGAGAAAATATAGTTTCCCATGGACGCATACACGCGCTCGGGATCGCCCGGCATGGTGGGCGCGTCCGCGCGCTTTTCGTGAAAGCCGATCACCGACCCATCCGGAGCGGCTTCGATCACACCAAACTCGGCTGCTTCGGACTTACGCACCGGGATTGCGGCGATGGTCGCCTGCGAGCGCTTATGGATGTGAAACTCCAGCATCTCCCGAATGTTCATACGATAGATATGGTCGGCTCCGAAGATCACCACATAGTGCGGATCGGCCTGTTCGATCAGGTTGATGTTCTGGTGCAGCGCATCGGCGGTGCCTCGATACCAGGTCTCGCCGGGCGCGCGCATTTGCGCCGGAACAGGGATGATGAAGTGCTGTTGCAGCAGCCCCCCCACTTCCCACCCTTCGCTCAGGTGCTGCAGCAGGCTCTGGCTCTTGAACTGGATCAGGACGTAGATGGAGTACACGCCCGAATTCACCAGGTTGCTGAGGACGAAATCGACAATGCGATAGCGTCCTCCGAAGGGCACCGCGGGCTTGGCGCGCTCCTTGGTCAAGGGATACAGTCGGGTGCCTTTTCCTCCGGCCAGAACGAACGCCAGGACCCTTGCTTGCATGGGGCTTATTGTGGCAGGAGCAAGGGGTTCGCCGCAATATAATAAACCCAGACTCTCTTGGAACGAAACCAGATACTGGAAGTGCTGCGTGAAAGGATCGTCCGCTTCGCGGCATCTAGATTAGCAGGGGCCGCGGCCGATGGAGCCGCCGACGACATCGCCCAGGAGGTTCTTCTGGTGCTGCACGAAAAGTATCCGGCGCTCGATAGGGTGGAAGACCTGCTGCCATTGTCGCTCGAAATTGCCCGTTTCAAGATCCTGGCCGCCCGCCGTAAGACCATCCGGCGAGGCGAGAATGCTCAAGTATCGGTTGACGATCTGCCGTTGGCTGGGGCGGGCCCGGATCCGTTGGAGCAAGTCGTACGCCTTCAGCGGCTGGAGCTGCTGGAAGCGGCTCTGAAGGGCCTCGGGGCTCGGTGCCGGGAGATCTTTCGTCTTAAGTTACAGGGACTTAACTTTATCGATATCCAGAAACAGTTGAAGGTGGGTTCGATTAATACTTTATATACCTGGGAGTTGCGCTGCCGTAAGGAGCTGCGCGAGCGGCTAGGTTCCGGTTGGGAGTCCCAATGAGCAGAGACGAAGCCCGGAAACTGCTGGGCGGATACGCCACGGGGTTGCTGACCGAGGCCGAGCGGACCGCGTTGTTCCAAGCTGCTCTGGAAGATCAGGAGCTGTTTGACGAACTTGCCGGGGAGCAGGCGATGAAGGAAGTCCTGGACGAGCCGGGGGCCAGGCAGCGCCTGATCGCCGCGCTCGAGCCCCCGAGGAGGCATCGGGAGTGGATCTGGGCCGCCGCCGCGGTGACAATAGCGATCGTGATCGGTGTCGTGTTCGTCAATCGAACCCCACCGCCAGAGGTTCCTCAACAGATCGCCCAGGTGATGAAATCGCCCGAACCGGCGGCAGCGCCGGCTCCCGTGCCACCAAAGCGAAAGACTCCACCCGCGGAACCAAAGAAGGAGCAGAACGCGACGGCTGAACGGTCTGACCGGGTTCAGGAAGCCAAACCACAAGCGGCCGCCGGCGTGTTACGCCAATTCGCGTCCGAACCGCCTCCCATTGTGTTTGGGTTCAACTACTCCGTTAGCCCGGACGGATTCTTGGAGATTAAGCCGTCGGTGCCCGGATACCTATCGGTTACAGCTAGTGACGCCGTCGTGTTTGCCAGCAGTCTCGTCGGCGTGGATACCCTTCGGTTTGCGATTCCATCCGGTGCAACCAGCTTGGTGATCGCGTTTTCGAGAACGCAGGGTGTCACCGGTACGCCTGTGCGCCGCGATGCGCCAACGGGAAGAGAGACCGATCAGGATCCCCCCAACGGGAAGATCCTTATTCAACTCTTCCTGAAACCAGCGACTCAATAAACTTCCGCTCAATCGGCCATGTGCCGATAACCTGGCCCTTCTGCGCTTCGAAATGCCCGGAGACGAGAATTCCAGTGAGATCCGCAGGGGCCGGCTTGAGATTGTCCCGGTGGAGCATTTTTTTGAGGAGGTCGGTGACGCTCGAGAATTGGCCGGCCATCTTTGTGGCGTCGTCGGGAGTTGTGCAGTCGACCATCATGCGCAGTTCGAATGCTTTTTGGTCCGCCTTTTGATCAGAAGATGGACCCAAAGTGAACACGGTGTTGCGCGCCTGCGCGAGTTGCGTCCGGAACGGGCCCAAGCCCGCGGGTAGCGTCTTGGCATCGGCAAATATATAGGGCGGGGCAGAGACCCATACGGCCGCGGTCGGAATCTGGGGAGGATCTTTCCAGAATCCGGGGAAGATCACACGCGAGCCTTGCGGATCGCGCGCCACTGCCAGGGCCAGCACGTCGCGCCGCAGCAGCGAGAACGATATGGTCTTTCCGGCCTGGGAAGCAGGCATGCTGCACACAGCGGCACGCTGGGCGGCCTCACACTTCCCCTGGTGCGATTGCGCGTAGCCCGCCAGCCGGTCCCATTTGAAGCGCCCCTGCGCGGCGAAGTACTCGTCGCCATCACGAAACCCGGCGGCGACAGCGTCCAGATCGGTGCGATAGTTGAATCCGGTTTGTTCGACGAATTTCTGGTAGTCGGGTTCTTCCGCGCCTTGCGAGCCTGCCAGTAAATCCAAAATCCCGGCCGTCCGCAACAGCCCGACATTCAAATAGGCGTGCAGCGACCGGTCCGATGGAAGACACTGCACCAGCCTGGCCGCATCATAAGGGCGGGAATAAAACCAGTATGCCCAGACGCCCAGGACGACGCCCAGCACCGCCGCGAGTGCGGCTCCGATCTTCATTAGACGGCGGCGGCGGTTTCCGCCACGCGCGCCTGTTTCCACAGCGCGATGTACGGCTTCAGATCGGCCATCATCTTGGCGAACTGCTTGGGATCGAGCGATTGTGCACCGTCGCTCACAGCCTTTTCCGGCTGCGGGTGCATTTCGACGATCAAGCCATCGGCTCCGACGGCGACCCCGGCCCGTGCCAGCGCCGGAACCAGGCTGCGTCTGCCGGCCGCGTGGCTGGGATCGAGGATCACGGGCAGATGGGTCATCTCGCTCAAGGCCGCGATGGCTCCGATGTCGCAGGTATTACGCGTGACGGTCTCAAAGGTGCGGATGCCGCGCTCGCACAGCATCACGTCCGGATTGCCGTGGGCAACGATGTATTCGGCCGACATCAGCAGCTCTTTGACCGTGGCGCTCAGTCCGCGCTTCAACAGGATCGGGCGGCCGCACTTGCCCAGAGTCTTGAGAAGCGCGAAATTCTGCATGTTGCGCGCGCCGATCTGGAGCACGTCAGCATATTCTGCAACGAGACTCACGTCGCGGTCGCTCATCACTTCGGTGACGATGCCGAGTCCGGTCCGCTCGCGAGCCTTGGCCAGCAGTTTCAAGCCTTCTTCTTCCAGGCCCTGGAAATCGTAAGGCGAAGTCCTCGGCTTGAACGCACCTCCGCGCAGAAGCTTGGCTCCGTTCTTGGCGACGATCTCGGCCGATTCCAGGATCTGCTTCTCGCTTTCAACCGAGCAGGGTCCGGCCATGACCACGAACTCGTCGCCGCCGATGGTAGCGCCGGCCACGGTGATCTCGGTCTTCCCGGGGCGAAACTCCTTGCTCACGAACTTGTACGGCGCCGAGATGCGGACCGCCTTCTCTACCTGGGGCATGGCCTCGAGCGACTCGATGCAGGCAGTGACGTCGCCTATACCGACTGCGCCGATCACCACTCGCTCTTCGCCTTCAATGGAGTGCACCTTGTAGCCGAACTCTTCGATACGCTCGCGCACCTGGGCCACCTCCTCCTTGGTCGCATGCAGCCGCATGGAAATAATCATTGAGAACGTCCTCCCAAACTAAAAAACCCACTCTTTCGAGTGGGTTCGTATTGAAATTCCGAATGGGCCCACTCGTCCGCTTCAGCCGGTAAAATACCGGAACCAAAATCGATACGAGCTGGCAAAGCGCCGATTCATGAAGTTAGATTGTATCACACCCGGTCAAGGCATTATCGCCACGGCGGTAGTGCGTTAATTCTGTGTTGCTGGAGGCCAGCCGGTGCCTGAAGCGACAGGCCGATTCTGACGATGGTGTTATTCGTGGCCGAGATCTCAGGGGAACCGCAAAAGATCTGGGAGAAACGGGGGATAAAGATCCTGATCGTTGGGTTCGTTTTCCCGATCCTTCTTACGGTCTTCCATCAAGTGTTTTTACTCCCGACCATCCTCATCGGCTCCGTTATCGTGCATTTTGGCGGAGATCCCAAATTGTGGGGAACGGTGCTGCCGGATGGGGCGCAGTCGCAACGTGCAAATTGATTTGGCCGAAGCTCTAAGACTATTTCTTCCCGCGCGTCTTAACGCCGTGCAGTAATCCGAGCCACACACATTTAGGGCACTATCGCCACTGCCAGCTAGGCCGTGATCACTGCATCAGGATAGAGGATTGCGCCACTTCAGGCCAGAAAACCTCGCAAAGTCGGTATCAGACGAGCAGAGTTCCGCCCCATGCTCGATCGCCAGGGCAGCAAGGTGAGCGTCGGATGTGAGGTTTCCGCCGGTGCCCAGAGGCTGGAGCAGCTCGCGGAGAACGGCCAGGTGGCGCGGACCGGGATGCACGATTGTCGCCGACGTCTGATCCAGCCACGAAGCCACCAGATCGAAAGCCGCATCCGCACGCAGCGGGCGCGCGAACAATCCTGGCCGAGTCGTAAGCCGAAGGAAAGCGAGCAGAACCGTCCACGAAAAGCCGACGGTTTCGGTTCCCGACAGGGCTGACTCCAGCCACGGCTTCGCCCTCGCGTTTAGCGGAGCGTCTTGGTTGACGGCGTAGATTAGGAGGTTTGCGTCGACCAGGATCATTTACGCAATGTGAGCTTACGGCTGAGTTCCTCGTCCTCGATGGCATCGGCAACAGCCAGCGCCTTGTCCCAGCGGAACTCTTGGCCTGCTCCCATGCGAAAGGTTTTCTGAGTGAACTTCTGGATTCGTTTGGGCTCTTTGCCGCGAAGCCCAACTCGCGCAGCTTCGTTCAGGGCTTCCTTGAAGGAGATCCCGCGCTCCCGCATCGCGTCCCGGATCAGGCGTTCCACGTCCGGATCTAGAGTGACCGTCGTCCTCATGTTGCTATCATAGCATCACATTAATTGCTGTCATGATGCCATGATGCCGAGCAGCGATGTAGGGCTGGCCGTCCACCTTACCCGCCTCGTCGCATCCATCGCTCGAACCCCAGTCAAGGCCCTTATCGCCATGGCGAGCTAGAACCAAGTTGTCGGAGGCAGAATCCAGCCCGCTGCTTGAGGGACATGCCTGCCGTGCGAGCAGGATCGTAAACCGCAATACAGAATAACGCCACGATCGCTACTGTCGCGATGCCGGTCACGATTGCCGCAGTCGTGATCATGTAATGCGTCCCGTTGAAAAAGACGCTCCATCAAGGCAAAAAGACGTTCCCAGGCTGTACCTTATGATTATCGTGACAAGATACGTGTATATGGCCAAGCTCACATTGAGTGTGGATACGCGGGTGGTATCCGCGCCAAGCAATATGCGAAGCGACGAGGCGTCTCCATTTCGGAGATGGTGGAAGCCTACCTGGCCGCCGTTGCTGAGCCGGTTTCTCCCTCTGCAGGCGCCGCTCCGATTCTGCGCTCTCTTCGCGGGGTTCTGAAGGGCGCCGATATCGACGGATACCGTAGGCATCTGGTGGCGAAATACCGGTGAAGCGAGTCCACTCACTTACGCCAGAAGCAGTCATCCCACGCTTGATCACAGAATGAACAGCTACTTCTTCTGTGGCAGCGCAAATACGTAAATCGCGTTTGCGCCCTTGGGCTCCTTCAAGCCCGGTGCATAGCCGATGACGCTTTGCGTCAACAGACCGTCACCCGTCGCGACCGCGATGTACTGCTGGCCGTTCACGGAGTAAGTGATCGTACTATTTGCAATGGGTCCGCCGATGGTTTGTTCCCAGAGCACCTTTCCCGAAACCGCATCCAGCGCTCGAACCCTGCGATCAAGATCGCCGAAAAACACCAGGCCGCCGGCGGTCGCGAGTACGGCCCCATTGATGGGCGCTGCGCCTTTATAAATGTGTTCGATCTTGCCGGTCGCGAGATTGATTTTCGAGATGCCCGAGAATTCGGCGGGATTCGACCCTTCGCGAGCCTTGCCGTTGCGCACCGGGCGAACGGTGGGGAACATCGGACCCGTCTGCATGTCCAAACACGTGTCCACCCACGGCGCGTACAGCGAATTGGTCACCGGGCTATAGGCCTGCGACCAGTAGCTGCGCGTGTTGAAGAAGCAGATCGTCTTATGCTGGCTCGGACCGGTGAAGATCAGGCTTTCATTTAAGTGAACCTTGCCGTCGGGGTCCACTTTGTCGATCAGGAAACCCGGAATATCGAAGGGCCATGGGTTGGCCCACAGAAACTCGCCCGTATGACGATCCATGGCGAAGACGCCGCCGGATTCGCCGGTCGCGACCACCACGTCGCGCTTCTCGCCCGGCTTAATTTTATTGTTGAACCACTTCGCTGTCGCCGCCGTGGGATTAAGCGTGGTCGAAGCCAGGAGGCGGTCATCGGTCCAATCCTCATCCCAATCGTCGCCGGCCAGGTGCTGGTAATACCAATTCAGCTTCCCGGTATCGGCATTGATGGATACAGTGGAATCGCTAAAAAGGTCGACCGGCCCCGAAGTGGGAACCGAGAACGGATCGCCATGGCGCTCCATGCGCGTGTTGGGCGTGGGATTCGCTACGCCGTAAATGACGGAATTCGTGGAGGGGTCATAGGTTCCGGGACCGCCCCAAGTGGATGCAAAGCGCTTGTCGTCCGGTGTGTTGCCCCAGGTGTCGCCGCCGGGCTCGCCGGTGTTGGCCGCCGTGGCGAACTTCCATAATAGTTTTCCAGTCTTGGCGTCGTGCGCGGAGATGTAGCAATTCACGTGGTTGCCGGTGCACGATCCGCCGGAGATGATCTTGTCGCCGGCCACAACCGCGCCCGAAATATTGCCGCGCGTGTCGGTCTTGGTCTCCCAGCGCATCTCGCCGGTCTTGGCGTCGAGCGCGACCAGGAAACTATCCGGCGTGGTGGTGTAGATCATGTCCTCCCACATGCCGATGGTCTTCGCGCGCGCCTGCGCCGCCTGGTTGGCGGGAAGCTTGCGCTGGTATTCCCAGATGAGATTGCCGTTGGTGGCATCCAGAGCTTGGATCGCCGCGCCAGGAGCCATCAGGTACATCACGCCGTTATGCACCAGAGGGATGCCTTCCTGCGCTCCGGCCCCCTGACCGCGCGTCCATACCATGCGAAGCTGGTCGACGTTGCTTTTGTCGATTTGCTTAAGCGGCGAATACCGCTGCGAATCATACGTGCGGTTATACATCAGCCAATCGTTGGGACTGGGATTCAGCAGCATCTCGCTGGTGACTGGAACGAAGGTGCGCGGTTGCGCCAGCAACAAGGCCGGCACACAGGCGGAAGCAACGACGAGGAAACCGACGGTAAGAGCTCTCATGGCTAGGGTTGATTATACGCAGAATTGGTCGAACGCGTCCTTCAGAAGCCCGGCAATTTCCTGCGGCTGGCGGCGTTCGATATCGCTGCGGTGCAGAACATACACCGGCTTACCATCCCGGAACAGAGTCATCGAAGGCGAGGACGGCGGGTACTCCGCCAGAATGTCCCGCAGGTGAGCGACGGCGGCTTCGTCTCCGCCGGCGAATACAGTAGCCGTTTTCGAGGGACGCACGGGATGTTGGAGCGCCAGTCCTACGGCCGGCCGGGCGCGGCCAGCCGCACAGCCGCATACAGAGTTTACGACCATCAGTACCGTACCGTTTCCGGGCTGAAGAAGGCGGTCGATGTCGGCCGGGGTCCGGGCTTCCTCGACGCCATATTGAGTCAGATCCGCCCGCATGGGGGCGATAAGTTCTTGAGAGTATGCCACGGTTTGATTCTAACAGGGCGACACAAGGTCAGAACTCAAATAGAATCAGTGGGCTAAAGCAGCTAATCCGGCGAGCTTTTCAGACCGTTGTAAGCGGCTGTTTTTCTTTTTGACTCAGCAACTGCTTTCTGGCATACTATCCCCCGTACTTGGATACTGTTGTTTTCCAATGACAGTCAGGAGTGTCGCGGTGAAGAAGCTTTTCGTAGGGAATCTGCCGTATGGTGCGAACGAGACGGATGTCCAGAAGTTCTTCGCAGACGCAGGCGTGAATGTGGACTCGGTGACGGTGATGCGCGATCGTTTTACCGGGCAGGCGCGGGGCTTTGGCTTCGTCGAAATCAACGATGACGCGGCCGCCCAAAGGGCCGTGGATGCGTGCCACGGCAAGGATCTGATGGGACGAACTGTAGTGGTGAACGAGGCCCGTCCCATGGCTCCGCGTGAAGGCGGGGGTGGTGGCGGGCGTCCACCCCGGCATTAGTGCGGACTGAGTCAGGCCACAACATCGCCTGCCGTACTTACTCTGGTTTCAGCTTCCGCGCCAGAAAATCGCCTGCCGCGCGATACGCCTTGATCCAGCTCTCTTCCAGCAGGAATTCGTGCACTTCGCCAGGGAAGATGAGTTCCTCGAATTCCACGCCTTGCGCCCGCAGGGCCTCCACCAGCCGTTCGGTCTGGCTGAAGGTAACGTTGCGATCGTCATCGCCATGAATCAGCAGCACCGGAGAATGCCAGTTCCTCACATCGGCCAAAGGCGACGATTGCAGCGCGGTACGCTCGATTTCCCGCAGGGCATCGGCATTGAGGGCGGTGAGCTGTCGGTCCCCGCGAATGCTCCAGTCCTCGACGCCGTGCATATCGACGCCCGCTGCGAATAGGTTGCTGGCCCGCGCGAGCGCGAGCGCTGTTAAATATCCCCCGTAAGATCCGCCCCATACGCCAATGCGCTTGGGATCCACGTCGGTTCGCGAGGCCATGTAGAGCCCGGCTCCCATGACATCGTTAAAGTCGCTGCCCCCGGCGCTGCCGAAATTTAGAGCCTCGCGGAAATTCAGCCCGTAACCGGTGCCGCTGCGATAGTTCACGCTCAGTACGATAAACCCGTGGGCCGCCAGATACTGATTCATGGCATAGGCGTTCGAATAATAGCGGCGGTAGTGATAGCCCAGCAGCATCTGACGCCGCGAGCCTCCATGAAAGAACACCACGGCCGCATGTTTCATAACGCCGCTGGACGGAGGCAGGAAAATCTGGCCGTGAATCGGAAGGCCGTCCGAGGCGGGGAAGATCACTGACTTCGGCTGGACCAGATCCTTGGGAAAATCCGCGGGAATTGAATTAACCGCGAGGTCCCGAACCGGCGCGCTGCCAATCTTAACCGCGGCGCGACTGATTTCGGTGGCGCTCGAACGCAGGAACGCGACTGCGCCATCGGAAACATCCGCGGGTTCCCATTCGATACCCTGGCCGAGATTGGGTCCCAGAATCGGAGAAACTTTTCCGCCCGAGGCAGCTACGCGCCAGATGTGGCGGCGATCGATATCATCCTGATTGGAGGAAAACAGCAGTTCTCGGCGATCGCGCGACAGCGATACGTGCTCAATTTCAAAATCCCCCGGCGTGAGAATTTGCGCGGGTCCGCCGGCGGCCGGGATGGAATATAGGTGAAGCCAGCCATCGCGCTCCCAGGGGAATACTAAACGATCGCCACCGGCCCAGAAAATCTGGGTCGCCGCTTCAATACCGCGAAACGCGCTGCCCGGACTCCTTTCGGCCTGCCAGACCCCGCGGCCGGCGCCAGTGGTCGCGTCGGCTATCCGGATCGACCAGGGAGTCGGGGCGTCACGCACGGGACCTACGAAAATCGCGGAAGAGTACGCCTGCCGCACAAATGCAACACGACGGCTATCGGGGCTCCAGACGGGCGAAGTGTCGCGGTCGACGCTGGGATCGAGGTATATCAGGCTTTTATCGGCAACCCGGTACACGCCGATGAAGCTGTGATCGCCGCGATAGCTGGTGAAGGCCAGCGCTGCTCCGTCCGGCGACCATTGCAATTCATAGGAGGCAGCTTTGGTGTGAACCGTTTCGGTCGGCTGAGCGGCGGGCTTTCCTTCGTCCAGCGTGGTCATCCAGATCTGACCGTTTTTCAAAAACGCGACGCGGCCATCGCGCGAAACGGCGGCTCCCCGGCCGTCGCTCAATTTCCTTGCAACACCGCCATCGAAGGGAATCGCATAGACCGCTTGCTCCGGCGTTTCGGGAAGATTTCTGGGATTGGGAATATCGCGGTTGGTTTCCAGATCGCCTCCGCGGGTATAGAACAGGAAGCGACCATCGGCACTCCAGGCGATATCGCCCAGGTCCTGTCCGTCATCCTCGGTATAGGCGGTTAGCCGCCGGCCTTTATAATCTGGCGCGGCCGCGACCCACAGGTTGCGCGCTCCCCGTTCATCGAGAATCCAGGCCAGTCTTCCGCCGCCGGGCGCCGCGATGAGATCAGACGCGAAAGGCGCGCTCAAGTAGCGTTCTATCGCGGCCGGGGCGGGATCGGCCGCCAAAGCCGGGCCCAGTGCCAGCACACCAACCAGCACACCAAGAAGAATGGCTCTCCTCACGAGCCGATTCTCGCATAGTACTAAGGCCACTCTCGATCTAAAGCCCATCCGCGATCCGGTCGATCTTTCTTCTGGAAAGGACTACCATGCGTTATTTGACTCTCTCCATTCTCACGATTGTGAGCGGCGGGCTCCTGGCAGCCTCGGACGCCGCGACTGTAACCTATATCGACGGAAACGTCGCCGAGCTTTCGCCCGGCGCGGGCGCTACTCTGCACATGGACAATCCGCAATCCATGGAGCTGAAAACCCCGCTTCACCAGGTGCGGATTCCCTACACGCAGATTTCGAAGGCGGAACTGAGCGCCGTGCTCGCCCGCACGCCTGATTCGGAACCCTTGTACAAAGTCTGGGCGCTGCCCAAACGGCTCGTCAAGTCGGAAACCCGGCAGATGACCGTGGACTTCACCGACGGAAGCGGCCAGAACCAGACCCTGACGCTCCAGATGTCGAAAACTTCCGCGGAGAGTGCGTTTACAACGATCAAACGGCATAGCGCCAAGGTCGCCGATAACACCTGGTGGGGCGATAACTACTGGAAGACCTCCCGCAATAAGGACACCTGGGGCGGAGCCGGAACGATCGCGCAAAAGTAAAAATCCACAACGAAATACAAGCCGGCAAATAAAAAGGGCGGACCCGCGTGGGCCCGCCCTTTTTATTTACCAGGAGAAATTAATTCCGCGACTGCTGAACTTTGGGGGCTGAGAGATAGCCCGATATCATGTCCTTCTTCACTTCGTTTACCACGATCTCAAAAGGCTGCGTCGCGCGGGACAGCATGAACTGAACCGGCTCATTGACTGTTCGGTCTTTCTTCTCGACCTGTTTGTCGTCGGCGATCAGCTCGATAGTATAGCGGTTCTTCTTGGCGTCCGCCGACTTCAGGCGGATCTGGACGTCGCCGACCTTACGCGGCGTCTTCTCCTTGGTCAGCCGGAATTCGGTGTAGTTGCGTTCGCCCAAGGAACGCAGAGCAGCCAGCTCTTTCCCATTGGTGGCGATCAGCCCGCTCTGGACGCCCAGATCGCCGCGCGTGCTCTTGAGATCGGAAATGGTTTTCTCCAGTTCGGCTTTAGTGGCGGCAGCGTCGGTCTTGACGGTTGCCAAATCCGTAGAGACTTCGCCGACGCGCGTCTTGGTGGAGTTGGCGTCATCCCGAACCTTCGAAACTTCACCGGAAACGTTGGTAACGGCCTCGTTCACTTTGGCCGCCTGGTCCTGCTGGGCCTTCTCCAACTTCGCAGCCAGTTCATCGGCATGCCTGCTGGCGTCGAGCTTGGCCTGACCAGCCAGAATACCGGCCTGACGCCGCGCTTCATCCATCTCGGCCTTCAGCGAGTCGACGGATTGGCGGTTAGTCTTGGTTGAAACGGTGGTGGTTTCGTGAATTTTAGAAATCTGGTCGAGCAGCGCCTCGCGCGTGGTTTCCAATTCCGCGCGAACCTGCCGCACCTCGTAGAACTGATAAAGAGACGCCCCCACCAGGGCGACTACCGCCCCAAAGAGGATGGGAATTTTCGGCCCGGAAGAACCGCCAGAAGATTCAAAGCTGTCGCTCACGGTGATAGTCTCCTTTACGGGAATCTCGGCTTATTTTAGCAGTTGCATTAGAGTACTAGATAGGTGGCTCAAGCGCAAGATGCACTGTCTGGGTAAGCGTCTGATTCTGCCGGAACTTCTTGACGGCTTGCCGGAGGAGAAGGCCCGCGCCAGTTTGCGGGACTTAGTGCGCATCAACCGGGGCTGGGGAGGGCATTCAACGCTCCGCCGGCTGCTGGGGGAGAATGTGGCGGAAGACCAGCCATTTTCGGTTTTGGACGTAGGGGCCGCCTCTGGGGACATGGGCGCCTGTATCCGGGGCTGGTATCCGATGGCGACCGTCACGTCGTTCGATTACGTTGAATCCCATCTGGCCGGGTCCGCCAAGCCTAAGGTCGCCGGGGACGCTTTCCAGTTGCCCTTTCGCCCCGGAAGCTTCGATTACGTGTTTTGCTCATTGTTTCTGCATCATTTCCCGGACGCTCAGGTGGTGAACTTGTTGCGGAGTTTCGGGGCCGTGGCCCGCACAGCGGTTCTGGTGATCGACCTGGAGCGAAACCCGGTCCCGTATTACTTCATCGCCTGGAGCCGTCCGCTGCTGGGCTGGGATCCGGTTACCGTGCACGATGGCGCGATCTCCGTAGAGGCGGCGTTTCGCCGGGAAGAACTGGAGGATTTGGCGCGCCAGGCAGGCTTGCGGAATCCGCGGGCGAAGGTGTATCGGCCGGCGTTCCGGATCGCGCTGGTGGCGGAAG
>Ga0207674_10000809_pt1 | contig 40695 bp, 37 predicted proteins | sample KBSCornC72_FD_184303 | JGI IMG/M metagenome (GOLD analysis project Ga0207674, IMG submission 184303) | Corn rhizosphere microbial communities from Kellogg Biological Station, Michigan, USA - KBS Corn C7-2 (SPAdes) (version 2) | ecosystem: Host-associated > Plants > Roots > Rhizosphere > Soil ... | reverse complement strand
ACGCTGAATGGGCCATCGGCGACGTCGGAGTCGATCTCGACGCCGCGGTTCATTGGACCCGGGTGAAGGATGAGCACCTCGTGCGGCCCACGCTCCAGCCGCTCGCGCGACACGCCGAAGACGCGGTTGTACTCGCGGAGTGACGGGATGTAGCCCGCCGTCATGCGCTCGAGCTGCAAGCGAAGGACGTTGAGCGCGTCGGCCCACTCGATTGCCGCCTCGACGCGATCGAACACCGTCACGCCAAGCTCGTCGATCGCGTTGGGCAGGAGCGAACGTGGTCCGCAGATGCCGACCTCGGCGCCCATTTTCGTCAGGCCCCAGATATTCGAGCGAGCGACGCGCGAGTGCAGCACGTCGCCGACGATGCAGACCTTGAGGCCGGCGAGCTTGCCGAAGTGATCGCGCAGCGTGAGCATGTCGAGCAGTCCCTGCGTCGGATGCTCGTGCGTCCCGTCGCCCGCGTTGATCACGTTCGATTCGATGCGTTCGGCGAGAAACTGGGCCGCGCCCGACGCGCCGTGGCGGATGACGACCATGTCGATCCGCATCGCCTCGAGGTTCCGCGCTGTGTCGACGAGCGTCTCGCCCTTGGACACGCTGGAGCCGGACGCGGCGACATTGACGGTGTCGGCCGACAGACGCTTCTCGGCAAACTCGAACGAGACGCGTGTGCGCGTCGATGCTTCGAAGAACAGGTTGACGATCGTCGCGCCGCGGAGCGTGGGGACCTTCTTGATCGCCCGCTCGCTGATCTCCTTGAATGGTTCGGCCGTGTCGAGAATGAGTTGGATCTGCTCGCCGCTCAGTGGCTCGAGCCCGAGGAGATCCTTCCCAAGCGACAAGGTCACGTCGCGGGCTCCCGCTCGGCGATGACCGCTCCGTTCTTGCCGTCGAGCTCCTCGACCAACACGTCCACCCGTTGGGAGGGTTCGGCGGAGATCGTTTTGCCGACGATGTCCGGCTGAATGGGCAGCTCGCGCCCGCCGCGGTCTATCAGAACCGCCAAGGCTATTCGCCGTGGCCGGCCGAAGTCGGCCAACTCGTCGAGCGCGGCGCGTACCGTGCGCCCGGTGTACAGAACGTCATCGACGATGACGACCACCTGGCCGTCGATGTCGACAGGAATCTGCGTCTGCCCGACGACCGGCCTCGGCCCAATCGTTTGGAGATCGTCGCGGTAGAGCGTGATGTCGAGCGCGCCCAGCGGAACGTTCGCCTTCTCGCGGTCGCTGATGCTGGACACGATTCGCGCCGCGAGCTGAGCCCCGCGGCGCTGAATTCCTACAATGACGAGATCGTCGGTCCCGTTGTTCAGTTCTACGATCTCATCGGCGATCCGGCGGAGCGTCCGGTCGAAGGCCCGGGCGTCTAACACCGTCGATTGCTTTGCGGCCATGGCGCCGAGGAATATGGTAGGGCCAGGACCGGAATGGTAGCGAACAGTCTAGCGATCGGTCAGCACGCTTCGCGCGTACTCACGCACGGACGTCAGCGTCAGCGGATACCGCTTCAGCGTTTCGTCCATCGGGATCTCGTCTCCTCGCGCGTAATCGAGCATCAGTCCAGCGAACGATTTCTGCAGCGAATCCGGCGCGGCGGCGAACTGGGCCTCGAGCGCGTCTTCGGGCACCCGCTGCACCGCAAAGGGCGCGGCGCCGATCTCCTCGAAGATCTGAACCACATCGAGCGGGGCGACGGCTTCCGGACCGCCTAGCTCGATCGTCTCGCTGCCGCCGCTTGCCACGGCGCTTCGCACGGCAAATTCCGCGACGTCGGCTAGGGAGATGAAGCTGATCTTGCGCCCGCCGTCGCCGTAGATCGTTGCCTGACGATTCGCATAGTCGAAACCGACGTTCGGACCCAACCACACCTCCATGAAGTAGCTCGGCCGGAGGATGACGTACGTCATCCCGCTGTCGATCAAACGCTGTTCTACGGCACGTTTCGCATGCGTCAGCGGACCGTCGTCGACGAGTTGCCGCGAGTACGAGACGTAGACGAAACGCTTGACACCCACCGCCCGCGCCGCGTCGACGAGATTCAACTGTCCTGCTTCGTCGGTCGCCTCGATGCTGTCGCCGGGTTGGCGCGAACGAGTCGTCGTGACGGTCGTGACGATGGTCTGGATGCCCGCGCACGCCTGGTCGAGTGAGGCCCGATCGCGAACGTCGCCCGCGACACACTCCACCCCGAGAGACCGCAGTCGCTCGACGGCCTGAGGATCCGACGTGCTGCGGACCAATCCGCGGACCGACTGACCGCGCTCGACCAGCCTACGGCAGATCTCTCCACCGAGAAATCCGGTTGCTCCCGCCACGAAGATCATGACCCGCCCCGGGTTATGTGCCGGGCCAAGCATCGTTCACACGGTGGCGCGGCGCAATACGGGCGCTAGGTGCCGAGGCTCAGGGAGTAGAGCTGATCGTCGCTCAGGCTTGCCCAGTTGTGCGGGTAGGCGCGCACTCGGCGGACGACCTCTGGGCGTTCGAAGACGAGCGATCTGGATCTGGAGCCGATGTCCGCGATCTCGAGCTCGCGGACGATCCACTCGTAGCCGTCCCTGCCGACGATGTTTCGCCGGTCCGCATTTGCTTGCGTCATGCCGTCGCGTTGTCGTTCATCGCAGCCGGGCAAACAAATCCGATCGGCCGACGCGCGCGGTGACGTGGGGCACTCGCACAAAATGTGGCACGACTGTGATCCGACCTCACGCAGACCCGGCAGAACCGCTTGCCCTCCCCGACTCCTCACGACCGAACGCGGATGATCGTCTTCCCCGGGCGCCGCTTGGTCGGGTTGAAGGCGGAGACGGCATCGTCGAGGGTCGAGACGGTCCCGATGTTCGTTCGCAGTCGTCCGTCGCGGATCCGCTGGACGATTTCATTGAGTTGGACACGATCGGACTCGACAACGAAGTTGATCGCCAGCCCGTCGGCGGGGTGTTCCTCGCTCGGCCCGACGATGGACACAAGCGTTCCTCCGGCCCGAACCAGGCGCGCGGACCGCTTCCCGATGTCGCCACCGATGAGATCGAACACCAGGTCGACGCCGCCGACGTCTTCCAGGGCATCGTTCTCCAGGTCGACGAACTCCTGCGCGCCGAAGTCGAGCGCGGCCTGACGGTCGGCAGCGCGTCCGGTGCCGATGACGTGGGCACCGGCCAGTCGTGCGAGTTGCGTCACCAGCGACCCGACTGCGCCGGCCGCGCCGTGCGCGATGACGCTCTGCCCTGCCCGAAGGCGGCCGTGGTCGAATAGTCCCTGCCATGCGGTTAGGCCCGAGATCGGCAAGCTCGCGCCCACCGTGAATTCGACGTCGCCCGGGAGCGGCGCGAGGTTGCGCGCCTCGATCGCCACGTACTCGGCGAGGGTGCCGTCGCGATACCAGTCCGCGAGGCCGAACACCCGCTGTCCGACCGAGAGCCCCGTCGTGCCATAACCAAGGGCGGTCACCACTCCGGCCAGCTCGTGCCCGGGGATCGAGGGTGTTCGGTCACGATCGCGGCGATCGGTCCAGGTCGAAGGCCACGTCAACTCAGTCCCGACGAATCCCGACGCATGAACCTGAACGACGACGTCATTTATCGCGGCGCGCGGCTCCGGCCGTTCTACCAGCTTCATTCCAGCCGTTCCCGCAGTCCGGTCCGTCACTACGATCGCCTTCACCGTCCACTTCCTTGTGTGTAGTCATCTTTCGAATTCCTACACAATTCAGTGACCCGCTTTCAGCTTGCGCTGTTCGCTACACGCGAACGGATGGGGTGGGATTCGAACCCACGTTAGGCTTTTGACCTAAACACACTTTCCAGGCGTGCGCCTTAAACCACTCGGCCACCCATCCAAGAGTGGCGTAACTTAGCCAACCACATCCCCGGCTTGTAGCGGCCGCACCCGCCGGTTTCCTTCCCTAGTCTTGACAAGGGACGCGCGCCGCCGCACTGTTCCCCTATTCTCGCCCAGGGAACGACATGCCCCGCCAGGATACCGGAGATCTCCTCCAAGGCACGCTCGGGATTCTCATTCTCAAGTCCCTCGTCCCCGGAACCGCGCACGGCTACGCGATCGCGCGCTGGATCGAGGACGCCGCCGCCGACGTGCTCCGCATCGAAGAAGGCTCCCTCTACCCCGCCCTCCGTCGACTCGAGGACCGCGGCCTCGTGGCCTCCGAGTGGGGCGTGTCCGAGAACAATCGGCGGGCGCGCTACTACAGCATCACCGCCGCCGGACGAAAGCACCTTCGCAACGAAGCCGCCGTCTGGCTGCGCTATTCGCAGGCCGTGACCCGCGTGCTACGCACTGAGCCCGCCGTGACATGAGTGGCGACTCCGGACGCGCGAAGCGCTGGCGCCGCTATCTCCGCCTCGGCCGACCGAACGCGCGCGCCGACGTCGACGACGAGCTCGCGTTCCACCTCGACATGCGCACCCAGCGCAACGTCGCGCTCGGGATGTCGCCCGACGACGCGCGCCGCGAAGCCGAGCAGCGTTTCGGCGAGCTCGACCCGGTGCGCGATGTTCTCGTCGACCATGATGCTCGGCGAAACGTGCGCACCGAGCGCGCCGAGTTGCTGTCGGATCTCGTCCACGACGTGCGCTTCGGCGTGCGCTCCCTGCTTCGCGCGCCGGCCTTCACGATCTCGGCCGCGCTGACGCTGGCGCTGGGGATCGGCGCGAACGCCGCGATCTTCTCGGTCGTTCATGCGCTGCTGCTCCAACCGCTCCCCTACGCACGACCCTACGAGCTCGTGAGCGTCGGCACCGGATCGGCCGCCGAATACCTCGCGCTCCGCGAACGGCTTCACGCGATCCGCGATCTCTCGGCGTGGGTCGAGCAGACCCACCCGGTGGACGACGGGCAGGAAGCCGTTCGCGTGGAGGGCGCGGCGGTGACGGTCAATCTCATATCGATGCTCGGCGCGAGTCCGGCGATGGGGCGCGGCTTTACCGCGCAGGACGCGATCATCGGGAACAACACCGTGGTGATCATCAGCCACGGCATGTGGCAGCGACGATTCGGTGCCGCGCGCGACGTGATCGGGCGGCGGCTACTCATCGAAGGCATGCCCTACTCGATCGTCGGCGTGATGCCGCCGACGTTCAATTTCCCGAACAAGCAGACCGAATACTGGCAGCCGTACGCGTTCGAGATGCGCAACGTGGGACTGCTCTGGGCGGTGGGCGGAAAGAAGTTCATCGCTCGCCTCGCGCCCGGCGCGACCTTGGACCAGGCACGACGCGAGGTACGCACCGTCTGGCCGTCGCTCCGCCGACAGAACCCGCTCTGGGATCCGGGACCGGATTACGCGCGCGACGCCACCGTCACGCCCTTGCAGGATGACATCGTCGGCTCGACGCGTCCGCTGGTGTGGATGTTGTTCGGATCAGTTCTTCTCGTGCTGCTGATCGCGTGCGTGAACGTCGCGAACTTGCTCCTCGCGCGAGCGACCGCGCGCGAACGCGAGCTGGCCGTGCGCGCGGCGCTCGGCGGTGGACGCGGTCGCCTCATGCGCCAGCTGGTGACCGAGAGCATTCTGCTCGCGGTCTGCGGCGCCGTGCTGGGCGTCGCGATCGGCGCGGCGGCGCTGCGTGGACTCGTCAGCGCGCTTCCTCCGGGCGTTCCGCGCGCCGATGAGATCGCGCTCAGTCTTCCCGTGATAGCCTACACCGCACTGCTCGCGATCGGCACCGGGCTGTTGTTCGGGATCGTGCCCGCGTGGCGCGCCACCGCGGCCGGCTCGAGCGTTCGTTCCGTGGTGGGCTTCGGACGTCGCGCCACCGCCGGCCATTCACACGCACGAACATCGGCGGTGCTCGTTGCCGGCGAGGTCGCGCTTGCTGTGCTGCTCGCAGTGTCATCGGCGCTCCTCGTGCGCAGCTTCGCGGCGCTCCGCGCGACCGCGCCGGGGTTCGAGCCGACCAACCTCATCGCCGCTCGCATCACGCCGCCGATCGCCAAGTTCGTGAAGCCCGAAAAACTCTCATCGCTCTACACGGAGCTGATCGATCGAACGCGCGCGCTGCCTGGTGTGCGGAGCGCGGCGGCCGTCGACAAGCTGCCGATGGCGCAGTCCGTGTGGGGAATGGCGTTGCGCATCGAGCATCAGCACGAAGACAACAAGCATACACTGCCCGACGTCGGCCATTTGCAAAGCGTGACGCCCGATTATTTCACGGCGATGGGAATTCCGCTGCTCCGCGGCCGAGCCTTCACCGACGCCGATCGCGCGGACGCGCTTCCCGTGGCGATGGTGAGTCGAAGTGTCGCGCGGCGCTTTTGGCCGAACGATGACGCGGTGGGCAAGCGAATCGGCTATGCGTTCGACAGTCCGTGGATGACAATCGTCGGCGTCGTGCCGGACACGAAGCAGGACAGCCTCCGCGACACGCTCGCCACGAGCATCTATGTCCCGTGGGAGCAGCGCACGCGGATGTCGGGCGCGGAGATGTGGCTCGTCGTCCGCACGACGGAAGACCCGGCGAGCGTGACGACGGCGATCCGCCGCATCGTGCGCGAGACCAATCCGTCGGTCCCCGTCAGCGACGTTCGAACAATGAGCGCCGTCGTCGGCGATTCGATGAGCAAGACGCGTTTCACGACGCTGCTCGTCGGTGCCTTCGCGACGCTCGCGCTGCTGCTGGGCGCCGTCGGCATCTACGGCGTGATGTCGTATCTCGTCAGTCAGCGCGCGCGCGAGATGGGCATTCGCATCGCCCTCGGCGCCAAGCGGGCCGACGTCGTGCGGCTGGTGGTTGGGCGAGCGATGTGGTTGGCGGCGACGGGTGGAATCGTCGGGATCGCTGCGGCGATCTTCGTGGCGCGAGCGCTTCGCCAATGGCTGTACGGTGTGTCGCCGAGCGACCCGATCACCCTCACCGCAGTGTCGGTGCTGCTCCTCGGCGTCGCGTCGCTGGCGAGCTTTGCGCCTGCCCTGCGCGCAACGCGCGTCGATCCAGCGCTGTCTCTTCGCGAGGAGTGACCGGGGAGCTCACACCAGAGCTCGCTCGCGGCCGAGATGGCTTCCATGAAACTTGCAGAGGGCAGCGAGACATCCACCCGCGCCACTTCATCGCTCGGAGAACGACATGCGCAGACTGGTTTCTTTGGCCTTGGTATTTGCCGCACTCGCGTGCGGAGACGACGACACAACGGCACCGACGCAGGCGTCGGTCGCCGGAACGTGGTCGCTGCAAACCGTCAACGGCAGCCCGCTCCCATTCACCATCGCGACCACGCCGGCGAAGCTCGAAATACTGAGCTACGTGGTGAACGTGAGCGCGAACGGCACCTGGACGAGTAGCCAACAAGTCCGCACGACGTTCGGTGGCTCGGTCACGACGAACACCAACACGGACGGCGGGACGTACACGCTGAGCGGAAACAACGTAGCGATCACTTCGAATACGGCCGGTTCAACGGTTCAGGCCGGCGTTATCGCCGGTAATACGCTCACCCTGAGCCAGTCCGGTTTCATCTTCGTCTTCACAAAGCAGTAGCGAAGAGCGCGAAAACGCCGGCGCGATAGGCTCTGCAACGAGCCACGCGCCGGCGTTTTCTGATTCAGCGGACAGGGAGAGATTCGAACTCTCGATACCGCGTAAACGGTATGCCGGTTTTCGAGACCGGTGCCTTCAACCACTCGGCCACCTGTCCAGGGTCAGGGGCAGCCGAGAAAATTAGGTCGTAGACGACGGTGCGTCAACGACTTGGCGACGTTCCTGAAAGAACTGCGTGAGGAGCGCGCCGCATTCGGCTTCGCGCACGCCGGCGAGCACTTCCGGGCGGTGATTCAGCCGTGGATGGCGCAGCAGATCGCCGACGGAACCGGCCATCCCCGCTTTATCATCGAAGGCTCCGAACACGACGCGCGGGATGCGCGCGAGCACGGTCGCACCGGCGCACATCGCGCACGGCTCGAGCGTCGCGTAGAGCACACATCGCTCGAGTCGCCACGATCCGAGCTTCGCCGCGGCATCGCGAATTACGATCGACTCGGCGTGCGCCGTCGGATCCTGGTCGCGCAGGGTGCGATTGCCCGATGCGGCGAGGATTTCGTCGTCGCGCACGATCAGCGCGCCGACGGGCACTTCGCCCGCGGCAGCCGCGGCGCGCGCTTCGGTGAGTGCGATCTCCATCCAACGGTCGTCATCGGTCCGCGCCATGGCAGAAAAGTACCGCTTCGCCACCAACCGGGCTCACCACTTGACAGTCTAGTGGTACGCGTTGAAACTTGGGGTTCCACTAGCCCGTCTAGTGTTCCAATGGGGTCAGACCCCATTTCCAGAATTCGAAATGGGGTCTGACCCCACTTTTACCAAATTCCCGCGATGCCGCCCAAATCCGCGCCGCTGCTCCAAGGCACACTCGACCTCATCGTGCTCCAACTGTTGCGCGCCGAGCCGACCAACGGCTACGAGCTCAGCCTCCGCATACAGGCCACCTCGAGCCAGGTGCTCGCCGTGAACGCCGGTTCGCTCTACCCGGCGCTGTATCGACTCGAGGAAAAGGGGTTGATCGACGCCGAGTGGAGCGAGTCGCCGAGCGGGCGCAAGACGAAGGTGTATTCGGTGACCGCGGCCGGGCGACGCTACCTCAACGAGCAACGCGAGAACTGGGAGCGGTTCTCCGGCGCGCTCGCCGCCATCCTCCGTGTGACCTGAGCAGTCGATGAGCATACTTTCGTTGTTGTATCGCTACCGCGCCGTCGTGCGGAGTCTCGTTCGCCGCGGCTCCCTCGATCAGGAGATGCGCGCTGAGATGGAGTCGCATCTCGCGCGGGCCACAGACCGATTCATGGCGCGCGGACTCTCACCGGGCGCCGCGCGCGAGGCGGCGCGACGCGAGTTCGGCAACGTCGCCGTGCTCCAGGAGGAAGGACGCGACGCCCGCGGCGCGCGCTGGATCGAATCCGTTGTCGCCGATGTTCGCTTCGCCTTCCGACAAATCGCGCGACGTCCACTAGCGTCGGCGACCATTGTCGGAGTCCTCGCGCTCGGCATCGGCGTTCACGCCGGCATTGTCTCGTTCTATCAAGCGCTGCGGCTGCGACCGGCGGCGGGCGTACGACCCGATCCCGCGCTCGTCCTCATCCGCGGAAAACAGCGAGCCCCGGAGAGCGAGCGGTGGCTGCCGCGCGATTTCTCGTATCCCGAGTACAGGGAGCTCGCGTCCCGCGGTGATCTGTTCGCGACGACGACAGCATGGACGACGAGCGTCGTCGCGCTCGACTTCGGCGACCCCGAACGCGCGACGAGCGCGCAGATGCATTTCGTTACGGACAAGTATTTCGAGACAGCCGGCGTTCGCATGGCGCTCGGCAGCGCCTTGCGCGTCCCCAGGCGCGCGGACGCGGGCGACGGTGAGATGGTCGCCGTCATCGGCGACGCCATGTGGCGCACGCTCTTCGGCGGCACGCGAGACGTCATCGGCCGCACGCTCAAGGTCAATGATGCGTTGGTGCGCGTCGTCGGCGTGGCGCCCCCCCGGTTCAACGGTTTTACCGTGTCCGCCTCGGAGCGCACGATGTGGATGCCGCTGGCTTCACGAGCCACCGTGCTGCGCGCGACGCGCCGCGCGCTGATCGACCGCGACAGTGCGCTCCTATCCGCCGCGGGGTTCGTCGCGCCCGGCGTTTCCGTCAACCAGGCAAGTGCCGCGGCGCGGGTTGTGAGCGAGCAGGCCGTCGGGCGGATGACACCGGATGTCGATCGTCGCATCCGCACGGCCGATGTCGTTCCACTTCGCGCCGGCACCGAGCTTCCGGAAGACCCGCAGGTCCTGTTCGTTTGGTTCGCGTTCAGTCTGGTCGACGTGCTCGTGCTCGTCCTCGCGTGCACCAACGTGAGCGCCTTGGTCGTCGGCGCGGGAATGGCGCGAAGTCAAGAGATCGCGGTCCGTCTCTCGCTCGGCGCCGCCCGCGCCCGGATCATCCGGCAGTTGCTCACCGAGAGCTGTGTGCTGGCGGTGGCCGGCGGCGCCGGCGGTTTGGCGCTCTACCGAGCGTTCGCGCTCATCGCGGCGGGTTCGGTCGTCGGTATCGAGATCGCGCCCGACTTCGCGACGGCCGCGTTCACGCTCGTGATCGCGCTCGCGACCGGAATTCTGTTCGGTCTTTCCCCCGCGCTGCACGCGACAAAGACGGGAGTCGCCGAGGTATTGAAGCGCGGCGGTTCGGCGGGCGGCGCGTCGGCGCGCACGCGGTTGCAGTCGTCGTTCGTCGTCGCGCAGATCGCCGTGACGCAGCCGCTGCTCATCGGCATCGCCGTCATGCTCGCGCTGCTCGTGAAGCAAGACCAGCGGGGCGTCGAGCAATCGGTCACCAGTCGAGTCGTTCAAATCGAGTTCGACGTGCGCAAGATCGCGCCCGAGACACGCGCGCGATTGCACGCCGCGATGCGCGACCTCCAAACCCTGCCCGGAATCGAAAACGTCGTCAGCGACGCGAATGGCCGTGAGTTGCTCGACTTCACCGTGAGCGCCGAGAGTCGCGCCGGATTGATTCGGCAGACGCCGATGCAGGTGCACCTCGAGGAGGCGAGCCCCGGCTATTTCACGCTGCTCGGTCTGCCGATCGTTCGTGGGCGCGACCTCGTCCCGGCCGACACCGCGGCGCGCGACCGCGCGGTCCTCATCAGCACCGATGTGGCGCATGAGCTCTGGGGCAACGCCGATCCGATAGGACGACGCTTCTCGCAGAGCGACCACGGCAAGCCGCTCGAACGAGCCGCGGTCGTCGTCGGCGTCTACGACGCGTCGCGTGGAACGACGCAGGGCCCCGGCCGCCGCGTCTTCGCGATCGACAACAGCGGCTGGCGCGACTTTGCCTATCTCGCGCGGACCACCGGCCCGGCGCGCCCGCTCATTCGCCCGATCCGCGAACGTTTGCGCAAAACGATACCCGATCTCGCCGTCGAAAACGTCGAGACGCTTCAGGACGCATTCGCCGCAGAGCAGCGCACGATGATGCAGTTCGGTGCGGGCATCGGAACCGCCGGCGCGCTCGTCCTCCTGCTCGCGTCGATCGGTCTCTACGGCGTGATCGCCCTCGCCGTCACGCAACGCCGCCGCGAGATCGGTATTCGCATCGCGCTCGGCGCAAAGCCCGTGGAGGTCGTCGCCTTGCTGTTCCGCAAAGGACTATGGCTGAGCGGTCTGGGACTGCTCATCGGCCTTCCCCTCAGCATCGCCTGTCTCGCGGCCGTCGGCCATGTCATGGTTCTTACCGGTGAGAACGGTGCTCTTCCGGTGAATCCAGCGGCCATCGGCGGCCTGATCGCCATCACCGTGATCGTAGTGGCGGCCGTCGCCACCTGGCTCCCAGCCCGCCGCGCGGCGGTCGTCGATCCGATGATCGCGTTGCGTACTGAATGACTATCGTCGCCTCGTTACGCATCGAACCGCATCGACGCGAAAGACCTTGAAACACAGAGAACACAGAGAACACAGAGAAAGACCGAGTCCCAGTTTCATTTGCAACGAGCCCGGACGACCGAATCATTGGGAATGCCGTTCGGGGAGCTTTAGTCCAAAGCTGTTCTCTGTGATCTCTGTGATCTCCGTGTTTCAAAACCGCAGTTCAATCACGCACCAACCGTCTCGCGTGCCGGCTCATTGGAGAACTCTAGTCCCCCCTTTCCGTCCGGCCGCACGACGATCACGTCGCCATCGCTGAACTTGCCCTCGAGCACGGCCAGCGCGAGCGGGTTCTGGATCAGGCGCTGGATGGACCGCTTGAGCGGTCTCGCGCCGAACGCGGGGTCGTATCCTTCCTCGGCCAGCAACCGCTTCGCTTCCGGTGTGACCTCGAGCGTCATCTTGCGGTCGGCAAGCAGGCGGTCGAGGCGCGCCAGCTGGAGGTCGACGATCTTCTCGATCTGGTCGGTGCCGAGGGGGTGGAAGATGATGATGTCGTCGACGCGATTGAGGAACTCGGGCTTGAACTGCTGGCGAAGCGCGGCCATGACCTGCGTCTCGACGAGCGCCCAGTCGCCGCGCGCGTGCTCGAGGATGAAGGTCGAGCCGACGTTCGACGTCATGATGACGACGGCGTTCCGGAAATCCACCGTGCGTCCCTGCGAGTCGGTGAGCCGGCCGTCGTCGAGAATCTGGAGCAGGATGTTGAAGACGTCGGGGTGTGCCTTTTCGATCTCGTCGAACAGGATCACCGAGTACGGCCGACGGCGAACCGCTTCGGTGAGCTGGCCACCCTCTTCGTAGCCGACGTAGCCCGGCGGCGCCCCGATCAGGCGCGCGACGGCGTGTTTCTCCATGTACTCGGACATGTCGATGCGGACCATGGCATGCTCGTCATCGAACAAGAACTCGGCGAGCGCCCTCGCCGTCTCCGTTTTTCCGACGCCGGTCGGTCCGAGGAAGATGAATGAGCCGATCGGGCGATTCGGGTCCTGCAGGCCGGCGCGTGAGCGGCGCACCGCGTTCGCCACGGCGACGACCGCTTCCTCCTGCCCAATGACTCGCTTGGCGAGCTCTTTATCGAGCTTGGTGAGCCGTTCGCGCTCGCTCTCCAGCATGCGCGTCACCGGAATGCCCGTCCATTGTGCGACGACGCCGGCGATGTCCTCCGCGGTGACTTCCTCTTTCAAATACTTCGGACGGCCATCCTGGCTGGCGAGCTTCTGCTCCGTGTCCTTCATGCGGCGCTCGAGCTCGGGTATGCGACCGTATGAGATCTCGGCCGCCTTGGCCAGATCGCCCCGTCGCGTCGCCTGCTCCGCTTCGATGCGCGCCTGATCGATCTCCTGTTTGATCTTGCCGACGCCGCCAAGCATCTCCTTTTCCTGCTGCCACTGCGCTTTCATCGCCGACGATTTCTCGCGCAGCTCGGCGAGCTCCCGCTCCAGCTCCTCTCGGCGCTCGATCGCCGCGCGATCTTTCTCTTTCTTGAGCGCCGTGCGCTCGATCTCGAGCTGCATGATGCGTCGCTCGACTTCGTCGATCTCCTGCGGCATCGAGTCGATCTCGATGCGCAGTCGCGACGCGGCCTCGTCAACGAGGTCGATCGCCTTGTCGGGCAGGAAGCGGTCGCCGATGTAGCGGTGCGACAGCGTCGCCGCGGCGATGATGGCGTCGTCAGTGATACGCACGCCGTGATGCGCCTCGTAGCGTTCCTTGAGGCCGCGGAGGATGGCGATCGTGTTCTCGACGCTCGGCTCGCCGACGTAAACGGGCTGGAAACGCCGCTCGAGCGCGGGGTCCTTCTCGACGTGCTTGCGGTACTCGTCGAGCGTCGTCGCGCCGACGACGCGGAGCTCGCCTCGCGCGAGCATCGGCTTGAGCATGTTGCCCGCGTCCATCGACCCTTCGGCTTTGCCGGCGCCGACGATCGTGTGCATCTCGTCGATGAAAACGATATACCGACCCTCGCCCTCGGTGATCTCCTTGAGCACCGACTTGAGGCGCTCCTCGAACTCGCCGCGGAACTTCGCGCCCGCGATGAGTGCGCCCAGGTCGAGCGAGACGAGTTGCTTGTTCTTGAGGCTCTCCGGGATGTCACCGTTGACGATGCGCTGCGCCAGCCCTTCGACGATCGCGGTCTTGCCGACGCCCGGCTCGCCGATGAGCACCGGATTGTTCTTCGTGCGGCGCGACAAGACTTGAATGACGCGACGGATCTCTTCGTCGCGTCCAATCACCGGATCCAGCTTCCCCTTGCGGGCCGCTTCGGTGAGATCGCGCGTGTACCGCTGCAGCGCCTGATACTGGTTCTCGGGATTCTGATCGGTGACGCGATGCGTGCCGCGCACCTGTTCCAGCGCTTCGAGCAACGCATCGTGCGTCGCGCCGACGCCGGTCAGCAGATTCTTCGACTCGATTCCCTTGACCTCGGAAAGCGCCAAGAGCAGGTGCTCGGTCGAGATGTACTCGTCGCCGAGCTTCTTCGCCTCGTCCTCGGCTCGGTCGAATACCTGGTTCAGCTCGCGCGAGGCATTCGGCTGCGCATCGCTCTGCTTGGGGAACCGGTCGATCTCGCGCCGAACTTGATCGCGGAGCGCGGTGACGCTCGCACCGAGCTTTTGCAAGACGGGCACGACAATGCTCTCGTCCTGGTCGAGGAGCGCGGCGAGGAGATGGAGATCGTAGACGACGGGATTGCCGTTGCGACGGGCGAGCGCGACGGCGTCGTTGAGCGCCTCACCGGCTTTGACGGTCAGTCGGTCTGGATTGATCATGGGTCATTGTGGAAGCAACGTGGGTGCCCTGCGAGTCGGCCAATCCGGCAGAAAAAAACGCGCCGGATGGCGAGAAACCATCCGGCGCGCACTGCATTTTGACGCGACTACTTTCGGTAGTAGATCTTCTTCGTGCCTTCCAGGGAACCGTCCACGAAGAACTGGACGATATACGTCCCTGAAGCGGCCTCGCGTCCACCACCTTGCACCTTCCCGTCCCACCACGCCTCATAGTCACCGCAACCCAACAACAAGTTGTTGAGCGGGCTGCCGTTCATCAGGCTCGTTGCACCCGATGTGACGGTCGAACCAGGTCCGTAGAGGACAGGAATCACCACTGGCTGTGCCAGGATGTTCATGATCCGCATCGTGACCTTGTGTACTTCGGTCGTACTGTTGCCCGAACACAGGACGCTAAAACGAATCCTGGTTTCGGGGTTGAAGGGATTCGGATAATTCTTACCGAGTTTCCCCTTTGCACCTTGCTCTCGGGGCGGCTGTTGACTCGATTGCCCCGCCGCATTCTTTGGCGACATCGCACAAAGGGCGAGCACGAGCAACGGTGCTGCCCAGCGGTGGAACATATTCTCTCCGCGCTAACGAAACAGGACCGTTACAAGAGCTCCTGAATGGGTTGATAGGGATGCTGCCTTTCGCCTCAAAATTATGCCTCAGTCAATCGGCCGTCAAGCGAACAGTAGCGTGGACTGCTATGCCACATAGGAATTTACATGCCACGCCACACCCGCCCTGTCGGCCCCCGGACCGTGTGCCCTACGCGGTCACAGTACTCCAACAACGGAATCAAGTACTTACGCGAGATCCCGAGGCCCTCTCGGAGGGCTGAAGGGTTCACCTCTTGACCATTGGACAGCAATTCTCGAAGCCTGCCAATAAGTAACATGAGATGATTCGACGTATAGTACCGATTTTGCTCGACTTGTACTATTTCACCTCGTCTCTCCAAATAGCGCGCGATCGCCGCCACAGGTGTGGCGAGTTCCTGCGACAGCTCCTCCGTCGTCGGAGGCTCGATCCCAGCCCGGTCCAGGGCTCCTAGCACGGCCGAGGCAAGCCGTTGCCCGGCCTGGTCCAGTTGAGGCTGCCATAAGGGATGACGAACGACCCCGCCCGCGGACACCAGCTTGCCCTCCCCGACCTCGGCCTCGAGGGCCGCGTCCACGAGCCCCGGGTGCCCCTTGAGGCGGCTGCGGAGGAGTTGGGCAGGCATCCCGGGCTCCAACGGCTCGGCCGCGTGATAGGCTGCTACGCTCGCCGCCAGACTGGCGCGTAGGTCGTCCAGGGCAGCTCGCGAGACGACGCGATTCCCAACCAGTTCGACAGTCGGAGTTCGTGCGAAGAGCGCCAACACAGATGCCTTCGACAGCCCAAGCCGAACCGGCAGATCCGAGACGTCGAGCCCATTCGCCGCCGCCTCGCTTACCATCTGCTCCAGCCGCTCCGCTGCTGAGAGGCCAGGCTCCCACACCCTCGCGCGGCGCGGTGGGTAGGGATCGGTGATGACCCCTCCGCCGATCGTATTCAGCGGCGACGACGCGCGAAGCACGAATCGATCGCCGGCACGGAGGACGACGGGCTCGTCGAACGACAACCGTGCCGCGAAGCGCGCTCCCTCCGTCACGACGCGAGCGACGACGCGAGCGCCGACCTCGCTCGTGCCGACATGGAACCGAATCTTCGTACGCGGGCGCAGTGACGCCGCGACTCCCGGCAACACGCTGACGTCGGCGCGCGCGAGCGTCGTCGTGCGCCACCCCGGATCGTTCACGAGCACGGAGCCACGCGGGACATCCGACGGCTCGACGCCAACCAGCGCGACCGCGGTGCGGGCGCCAGGCAATGCCGCCTGCGCCGGTTTGCCGTGCGTCTGAATCCCGCGTGCTCTCGCCGACGCGTTCTTCGGCAGTATGCGCACCGACTCGTCTTTGTCGAGTCGCCCCGACCAGACCGTTCCTGTCACGACCGTCCCGGTGCCTTTGACGCTGAACGACCGATCGACGGGGAGGCGAAACAGGTCGTCGTCGGTACGCGGCGTCACGCGGCGCGCGGCATCGGCGAGCGCGACGCGCAACTCGTCGATGCCTTTTCCTGTTCGCGCGGACGTCGCGACGATCGGCGCGTCGGGCAGCGTAGAGCCGGTCGTCGCGCGAACTTCTTCTTCGACGAGAGCAAGCCATTCTTCGTCGACGAGATCGACTTTCGTGAGCGCGATGACGCCGGTGTGGACGCCGAGGAGGTCGAGGATCGCGACGTGCTCGCGCGTTTGCGGCATGATCCCCTCGTCGGCCGCCACGACGAGCAATGCGATGTCGATGCCGGTCGCGCCGGCAACCATCGTACGCACGAACGCCTCGTGACCCGGCACGTCCACCACGCCGACCGTGCCCACCTCGCCGAGGTCGAGTGGCGCGAATCCCAGCTCGATCGTGATGCCGCGTCGCTTCTCCTCCGGCAAACGATCCGTGTCGACACCGGTCAAGCGGTGCACCAGCGTCGTCTTTCCATGGTCGATGTGACCGGCGGTGCCAAGGATCACGCTTTCGCACCCCCCCCCCACGAGTCGTGTTCCCACACCTCGAACGCGCGGAGGGGCCGGTTGTCGTCGAGATGCTCTCGAACGAATTCGCGGAGCAGCCGCTGGTGCGCGCGGACGTCGGTGAGCTCGATGAGCGGATGCGCGTTGCCACTGAGCCAATCGCGGAGCGCGCCGCGCGCCGACGCGGGCAGCGTTCGACCGGCGCGGCTCAGGTGCGCGCAACGCGCGCAGAGCGAGCCGCCGGCAGGGTGACTGAACATTGCCGGCGCGTCGTCGTCGATTGCCGCGTGGCACTCCGCGCAGGCATCGACCGTCGGCGCGACGCCGAGGGCCGCGAGAATTCGCCACGCGGCGGCGAGGGCAACGTCGCGCACGCGATCCTCGCCCGCGGTTGAAATCTCATCGAGGGCGCCCGCGACCGCATCGTACAGCGTGGGATCGGCGTCGTCCCGCGCAAAGCGCAGCGTGAGCTCGGCCACTGTGCTCGCGGCGGTGAACCGAGACAGCTGTGCCGCGAGCTGCGGCCGTGCGCGCGCGACGTCGAACGTGCTGAGCGTCTCAAGGTCGCGCCCGGGCTTTATCTGTAACTCGGCCGTCCCCTCGGCATAAAGATCCAACGCCGCGCCGAAGCGTTTGCGCGAGCGTTTGGCGCCACGGGCCAGCACCGATCGCACACCGGCGTCGCGCGTCACCAGCTTCAGGATGCGCGACGACTCCAGGTAATCGAACGCATGCAGCACGATCGCTTCGGTGACGACCAGGGTCATGCGCGAAAGTTAGTGACGGGGACTCGGCTGCTCGGCGACTCGGCGACTCGGCACCTCGGCACCTCGCCGCCTTGAACGTCATAACGATCAGATACGGGACAACCTCGGACAACGGCACAGGACAACCAACAGGATTCCCTTTTTTTTTGCAGTTCTCCCGTTGGTGGTCCTGTCAATTCCTGTCGGTTGTCCCGTATCCAATCGTTAGTGCGTCCAAGCTCAGGGATGGCAGCGTGGTCGCGATCCAACGGTTGGCCGAGCAGCCGAGCCGCCTAGAAACTCGTGCGCGCTCCCACCAACAAAGTCCGTCGCGGGCTCAGAAAGTTGAACACCGATTGGTACTTCGCGTCGAACAGATTCTCGGTGTGGAGGGTGATCTCCGTCGTCGCCAGGCGCGGACTGATCCGAGCCAGGCCGAGCGTGGCGCCGACGTCGGTGCGAGTGTACGCCGAGTCGACGACGGCAACAAACGGGAACGGCCGGAAGTCACGGTCGGAGCGTTGACCGGCGTGGATCATATGCACATCGACGCTGCCGATTGACGACGTGTAGACACCGCCCAGAGTCCACGATGTGGTCGGGCGACGAATGAGGTTCTCACCATGCCGGTACAATCCGCCGGACGACGTGTCGAAGCCGGGCGTGAGCACTTTGGTTTCGAGGTGCGTGAGGTTGGCGTCCAGCGACAGTACTCGGAGAGGTGTATATCGCGCCTCCAGCTCCCTGCCCTTCGACGTCGCGAGCGCGACGTTGCAGTAGCTCGCACCACACGCTTTTGCCGAGCCGGTGTAGTCGATCATGTCGCGAAAGCGCTGATCGAAGTGCGTCACGCCGAGCTCGAGGCGGTCGTCGGCGAGACTCTGCCGGAAGCCGGCCTCCCAGCTGCGCGTCCGTTCGGGGCGCAACGCACGGTTTCCGACGACGAAACCCGTCGAGTAGTTCTCGAGGAAGGTGGGCTCACGGAACGCGGTTCCGACGGACGCGCGAAAGCGCGAGCCTTTGAGCGGACTCCAGCTGGCGCCCACGCGATATGTATCGAACTTGCCGAAGCGCTCGTTGTCGTCGTGGCGCACGCCGGCGGTGATCATCGCGGTGGCGAGCCTCGAGCTGAGCTCCGCGTAGCCCGCGGCGTTGCGACGGGCCGCCTCGAAGATCGACGAGAACTCGGAGGTCCCGAAGACGCTGTGGCTCTCCGATCGCTCGTCCGCCTGCTCGAGCTGAACGCCCGCGGTCAGGATCGTCGCATCGACGATCGGAATGTCGGCGCGAAGATCCGCCGAGCGTCGTCGCGTGCGATCGATCGAGACGTAGTCGCCACTCGACGGCTGATTCGACCCACCCGACGTCGAGTTCGACGCAACGCCGAGGCGCGCATTGGCGCGACCCACGCGCCGCGACAACTCGGCCCCGAGCACCGTGCGCTCGAGCGTCGTGAACGCCGAACTGTCGACGATGTCGCCACCGCCGTTCGTCGGAAAGTGATAGGCCTCGTCGCCATACCGCGCGGTAACGCGGAGATCGGTGTTGGCGTCGAGCGCAACGTGCACCGCGCCACTCCCGATGCTGTTGTGCATCGCGTTGTTGATCGGGTAGATGCCCTTGGTGTCGTGGCGCGCCACGCCAAACGACAGGTCTCCGTTCGCGAAGGGGCCGAGCACGGTCGCGTCGGCGTCCGTCGTGCCGTAGCTGCCACCACGCGCCGAGACGACGGTGCGCGCGGATCCGCGCGCGCGCCGGGTGAAGACCTGGATCACCCCGGTGACGGCGTCGGCGCCATACAACACGCTCGCCGGGCCGCGCACGACCTCGATCCGCTCGATGTTGTCGGTCGTCAACGAGCCAAAGTCGATGGCGCCGCCTGGATCGTTTACCGGCACGCCGTCGATGAGCACTTTCACATATTTGCTCTCACCGCCGCGCAGGAACAACGATGTGTTGCCGCCGAACGAGCCGGTGCGCGCGAAGGTCACGCCCGGAATCACCTCGAGTGCCGTCGACAGCGAGGTGATGCCGCGCAAGCGAAGCTGCTCGCCGGTGATGACGTCGACGGTAGCCGGAGACTCATCGCGGCCAACAGGCACGCGCGTCGCCGTGATGACCATCGGCGCAACGCGCGCCGTATCGGGCTGTTGAGCTGGGACGAACCCGGCGAGAGCGGCGTTGGCCGCGACAGCGAGCACGATGTTGAATCGAGAAGGCATTGGAGATTTCGGGTCGAGGATGGAAGGAGTCATGTCATCGTGATCGTTTGAGAACGACGGTCGGAGCGCCGTCGATCGGGTCGGCGGCGATGGAGACGGGCCACTGGTACACGCGTTCCAACACCTCCGCCTGCATCACGGCGGCCGGAGGCCCGTCGGCGACCACGCGTCCGTGGTCGAGCAGCACCATGTGCGTTGCGAACCGCGCGACGAGGTTCAGCTCGTGGCTCACGAGCAGAACCGTCTGGCCGGCGCGTGCCAGTCGCTCGAGGAGCTCGAACACGGCCATCTCGTGTCCGATGTCGAGGAACGTGGTCGGCTCGTCGAGCACGAGCACGTCGCCGCCCTGGGCCAGCGCACGGGCGAGCCGAACGCGCTGCCATTCGCCGCCGGACAACGTATCGATGCGCCGCGACGCCAATTCGTCGACGCCCGCCGTGCGCATCGCCTCGGCGATGGCGGATTCGTCTTCCGGCCCCGCCGCGCGCCATACGCCCAAATGCGGGAAGCGACCCAGCGCGACGTAGTCGCTGACCAGCACGGGAAAGGTGAGATCCTCGCGCTGCGTCACCACGGCAACGCGCCGCGCGAACTCCGAACCCGATAGCTCGTCCAGCGGGTTCGAGCCGACGTTGATGCGGCCGCCGCGCAATGGCACCCGTCGGATCAAGGCTCGCACGATCGTGCTCTTGCCGCTGCCATTCGGCCCGACGACCGCCGTCATCGCACCGGGGGGCGTCGCGAACGAAATGCCCTCGAGCGCGTCGCTCTTCGCGCGCTGGTAGCGGACAGTCACGGCGTCGAAGGCGATCATGCGAGCCGTCGCAGCTTGGCGAGAAAGAACGGAACGCCGACGAGCGCGGTGACGGCGCCGAGGGGAAGTTCGGCGGGAGGCCGGAGGATGCGTCCGAGCAGATCGGCGCTCACCACCAGCGTCGCGCCAACGAGCGCGCTCGCCAGCAGCAGGGGCCGATGCCTGCGCAGGCCGAAAGCGCGCGCGATGTGCGGCACGACCAGACCGACAAATCCCACGAGTCCGGCGGCGGCGACGGTCGCGGCCGCGAGGAGAGACGCGACGAGAAACACGCGTCGAACCGCGGCATCCACCTCGAGCCCCAGACCCGCCGCGGCTTCTTCGCCGAGTGCGAGCACATCGATCTCGCGACCGAGCGCGACGAGCGCACCGCCCCCGACCAGGAGGTAGCCGAGCAACACGGCAATTTGCGGCCAGGCGGCCTCGCTCACCGAACCCATCATCCACCAGAGCGCGTTACGGACCGTATTCGGCTCGGCATTGGCGAGCACCACCATGATGGCCGCGTTGGCGAACGCGCCGACGACGACGCCCGCCATCAGCAGCACCCGCGGATCGCCGCGCGCGCCGGCGGCGTGCGCCACGACGAACGCGGCGAGCACCGCGACGATGGCTCCGACAAACGCCGCGAACGGCAGCAGCGCGCCGGCGATGCCGGCCGCCTGCGCCAGGACGGCTCCTACCGCCGCGCCACCAGACACGCCGAGCAGATACGGCTCGGCGAGCGGATTCCGCATCGTCCCCTGGAGGGCCGCGCCGGACATGCCAAGCCCCACGCCGACGAGTGACGCCATGACGACGCGCGGCAGGCGGAGGGCGCGTACAATGTACGTCATTTGAGTGTCGCCTGTTCCGCGGACTGCATCCCAGATTGCTGATATGGGAACTGGAATTGTTCCGACGGCGATCGCGAGAAGCGAGACGCCGATCAGGGCGAGCGCAAGGAAGAGCCAACGCGCGGGCGACATCTCAGCGCACCGCGCCGGGATGAAGGAGATCGGCGAACGAACGCGCGGCCGCGCCGAGCGTGACCGACGGCCGTCCGACGATCGTCGTGTCGAATACGAGCACGTGACCGGCACGAACCGCGGGGACCGCCTGCCAACGCGGATCGGCGTGCACGTTGGCCGCGGTGATCGGGCTGGCAAGGATGTAGTCGGGATTGCGCCGGACAACATCTTCGACCGTCACGATGCCGGACGGTCCCGGCAGATCGCCATACACGTTGCGCCCGCCGGCGATGTCGACCAGTTCACTGAGGAAGCTCCCGCCGCCGATCGTAATGAGCGGGCGATCCCACGTGTGAAAGAACACCGTCGGGCGCGGCAGCGATCGTGTCGCCGCGCGCACGCGGTCGAGCGTGGCGCGCACCGAGTCGACGACAGCGTCGGCGCGCGCGCTGTCGCCCGTGAGGCGACCGATCAGCCGTGTGTCGCGCTCGAACTGCGCGATGCTGTCGATGCGTAGCGCCGCCGTCGCGATGCCCGCTTGTCGGAGTCGCTCGGCGGCGGGTCGGTTGTCCTGGCTGGCGTACAGCAGGACGAGGTCGGGTTTGACGCCGATGATCGCCTCGATGTTCGGACGCAATGCTGCGCCGAGGTTCGGGATGGCGAGCGCGGACTCCGGGAAGGCGTCGTACATCGACCGGCCAACGAGCCGCGACCCGGCGCCGATGGCGAAGAGCACCTCGGTCGTCGTCGGATTGAGCGACACGATGCGCCGCGGCGGCGCGGTGACGTTGAGGGACGCGCCGAAATCGTCGCGCAACGCGGCCGTGTCGCCGCGCTCCGCGCGCTGACACGCGCCGAGCAACAGCGCGCCCGCAAAAAGCGCGATGAAAGAAAAAACGGACATTCTGCCTGAGGAGAATGCCCGCGGTGCGAGACACGCCGACGATCGCGTCGGAATATCCACCAGTCCTCCCCCGAGGATCTGTGAAACAGTGGCGCGAACGAGAGTCGTCTCCTGGCTCCGGGCCGCGTCGCTCCCCTTCCCGGCCCGAGTTTGGCCAGTGGGATGATGAGCTTGCGTGGTAACGCCCGTTACAGTGGCGGGGCCGCACCGGTATCGCACCGGTTTCCGTGTCCCGCGTTCGCCTTCAGTTGTCGAAGCGAAGTCTAGGAGGCTCCTCGCTCATCGGCAAGCACGTGCGCGAGCTCCGATTTGAGCACGGCACGCCGCGCCTCGTAATCCGAGCGCGCGTCGTCGCTTGTATTCACCCGACTTTCATATGCTTCATCCAGCTCCGCGATCTCGCGAACGAGGCGACGCGATCGCGGCTCGGTCCGTATCGCGGCGGCTGCGCCGGGCGCGCGGTGACGCGCCGCGAAAACGAGCGCGATGAGCATCGCCGCGACGAGCAACGCGCCAACACCGAAGTACACGCGGCCGCGGTTGACGCCGAGCGTGCGGGGTGGATCGACGCGCACGACCGCGCCGGGTCCGACGTCTTGCGCAAGAAAGCGACGAAAGGTGCGCCCTTCGGCGTTGACCGATGGCGTTTCCCGAAGTCCAGGCGCCTGCACCCGTGTGGTCGGTTCCTCGACGAGCACCTCGAGAATGCCCGTCGGCTTGTCAATGCGAATGTCGAGTGGGAACGCGGTCTGTGGCAGGTCGTACGTAAATGCCACCTGCCGAAAGCCGGGGCTCACGGGCGCGAACAAGCCGACGCTCGCGCCTCGTCGCGCCAACGCGCCGGGCGCAAGCTCGCTGCCGGTGTTGAGACGAAAGTTCGCGGCGACAGCGGGAATCGCCGTGCTCCAGACAGGATTCACCGTGTCGGGCGCGATTGCGGTCACCGTGCTGTCGTTCTCGAGATCGAAGACTTCGCCGATCGGACGTTGTCCACCGGCGGCAGCCGAACCGATGACCAAATGACGACCGCCGACGTGCAGTTGGACGGGCCCCGACGTGGTATCGAACACAACGAGCGCCGCATCGTCTCCCCGCACCACCGGACCGCGGAGCGGCGGCGTGTAATAGGCGACGCCTCCGTACGACGTCGAGACGAAATACACGGCGTCGGAATCGCCGGTGACGCGGTACTGGAAGCTGAACGCGCCGGCTGCCGTCGTTCGCACCGAATCGAGCGGCCCTGCCCTGTCATGGCCGACGCGATGGAGGATCACCCACTGATTCGCGACCGGCGCTTGACGCTCGCGCATCCCGCGAACGACGCGCCCGTCGACGCGGCGCGGAGGCTCCTGGCGGCCTGGCAGCTCGCTCACAACTTGAACTTACCGAAATCCTCCGGACGAAGCTGCTCGAGATAAATTTTCAGCTGCTCGGCGCTGAGCTCCGAGGACGTGTCGGGCGTCAGGTTGGGCGATGAGCCGTACGACTCGCTCTCGGATTCGTCCTCGTCTTCCGGGACCATGAGCAGCGACTCGGCGGCGAAGATCGGCGCCTCGAGCCGGAGCGCGATGGCGATCGCGTCGGACGGACGGGAGTCGACGCGAATCGAGTTACCGTCGCGCTCGAGCAGCAGCTCGCCGTAGTAGGTGTTGTTCTCGACGCGCGTGATCTGCACCCGCTTGAGCGTCGCGCCGAGGCCGGTGATGATCGCTTTGCACAGATCGTGGGTGAGCGGTCTCGCCCGTTTCATGTTGTGCATGTGCATGACGATCGATTCGGCTTCCGCCTGTCCGATCCAGATCGGCAGCAAGCGCGCGGCGCCCTTCTCCTGCAGAACGACGACGTACGTCTTCGTCCCCGGATCGATTCCCAATTTCGATACGACGACTTCAATCATCTCGACACCCATCGTCAGCGAATCGCACGCGCGAGCTTGGCCGCCCGGTCGGTCCGCTCCCAAGTGAATAACGTCATCGACGAGCGGCCATTGCCGACCTTCTTCGGTGTGCGGCCGAAATGCCCGTACGCCGTCGTCGCACTGTATATCGGCTTGCGCAAATCGAGCGCCGCAATGATACCGCGCGGCGTGAGATCGAACTCCTCGCGCACGGCGTCCATGATGCTCGATTCCGGAACGGTCGACGTTCCGAACGTGTCCACCATGACCGAGACCGGTTCCGCGACGCCGATCGCGTACGCGAGCTGTACCTCGCACCGCCGCGCCAGACCGGCCGCCACGATGTTCTTCGCCACCCAACGGGCCGCGTAGCACGCGCTCCGATCTACCTTGGACGGATCCTTTCCGCTGAACGCGCCGCCGCCGTGGCGGCCCATGCCGCCGTACGTGTCGACGATGATCTTGCGTCCGGTGAGACCTGCGTCGCCCTGCGGGCCGCCGATCACGAAGCGCCCGGTCGGATTGATGTGGTACTTCATCTTCTTGGTTCGAAGCGCTTCGGGAATCGTGGGCTCGATGATCTCTTCAATCACGGAGTTGCGAATCTTGCGCGCCGAGACATCGTCGGCATGCTGGGTCGAAACGACGACCGTGTCGACGGCCACGGGGCGCTTGTCCTCATACACCACAGTCACCTGAGCCTTCCCGTCCGGTCGAAGCCACTTCATCGCGCCGCTCTTCCGGCACTGCGCCAGCCGCTCGGTGATGCGGTGCGCGAGGAGGATCGGCATCGGCATCAGCTGGTCGGTCTCGTCGGTCGCGTAGCCGAACATCATGCCCTGGTCGCCCGCGCCGCCCGTGTCGACGCCCTGCGCGATATCGGGCGACTGGCGGTCGATCGTGCTGATCACCGCGCAGGTCTTGCTGTCGAACCCGAAGGCCGGGTCCGTGTATCCGATGCGTTCGATCGTCGAGCGCACGATGTCCGGGACGTGCACGTACGTCGACGTCGTGATCTCGCCGGCGACGCAGGCAAGCCCCGTCGTGACGAGCGTCTCGCACGCGACGCGCGCGGTCGGATCGTCGGCGAGAATCGCGTCGAGCACGGCATCGGAGATGGCATCCGCGACCTTGTCGGGATGCCCTTCGGTGACCGATTCGGAGGTGAAGAGATGGCGGTCGTACATGAGATCCCGGTTAGCCTCAACTAGAGGCTAGACCCGAGCTCTCCCGTGGGCAACCCATCGGCGAAGAGTGCTTCGTCGACCATCACGCCGGCGAGTCGGCGCCGGAGCTCTTCGCCCGCCTCCGCGGCCGTTTTCTTTGCCGCCGCGGAATTGGCCGCTTCCTCGGCGACCTCGACGGAGATGCCGCGCACGATGCGCTTGACGAGAGGCACCGACCGCGGCGCGACGCTGAGCTGTCGCACGCCGAGTCCAATGAGCGCGAACGCCATGAGCGGCTGCGAGGCCATTTCGCCACAGACCGCGACGTCGATGCCGTGTTGCTTCGCCGTGAACACCGTTCGTCGGATCAACTTCAGCACCGCCGGATGCAAGGGCGTGAAGCGGCTCGCGAGATTGGCGTTGCCGCGGTCCACGGCCAGCGTGTACTGCACCAGGTCGTTCGTTCCGATGCTGAAGAAGGCGACATCGTTGACGAAGGTGTCGCACGCCACGGCCGCGGCGGGTGTCTCGATCATGACGCCCAGTGGGACGTCGCGCCGGAACGGCACGCCGCGTCGCTCGAGATCGGCGGCTGCCTTGTCGAGCAGCTTGCGGGCCGCGCGCACCTCGTCCACCGTCACGACGAGCGGCAGCATGATGTGCACGTTCCCGTGGACGGCCGCGCGGAGGAGCGCGCGCAGCTGCGTTCCGAAGATCTCCGGCTGGTCGAGGCACATGCGGATGGCGCGCCAACCGAGGAATGGATTCGGCTCGGTCGGAAATCCGCCGACGGGCAGCTTGTCTCCACCGATGTCGAAGGTGCGAATGACGACGGGTCGTCCGCCGAACGCTTCGACCACCCGCTTGTACGCGCGGTACTGCTCGTCCTCGTCGGGCATCGACGCGCGGCCGACGACGAGGAATTCGGTGCGCATCAACCCCACGCCCTCGGCGCCGCTCGTCGCCGCCAGATCGGCTTCCTCGGGCAGATCGACGTTGGCACGGAGCGTGATGCGCACATCGTCGGTCGTGACGGCGTCGAGGGCAGCGAGGTGCTTCAGCTCCTCCTCGGCGAGTGCTTCCTGCCGTGCGCGCTCCCGATAGGCGTCGATGTCGGTGTGCGACGGGTTGATCGCGAGAAGGCCCGTCGACCCGTCGAGGATCGCCGTCTCTCTCCCGTTCAGCTGCTGCGTCGCGGTGCGAAGGCCGACGATCGCGGGAAGCCCGAGCGAGCGGGCGAGGATCGCGACGTGCGACGTGCGCGTGCCGGTGTCGGTCGCGATCGCCGCGATCGCCGTGCGGTCCAACTGGACGGTGAGACTCGGCGTGAGATCGTGCGTGACGAGAATCGCGTTGGCGCCCTTCGGCAGGTCCACCGGATCGTGGTCCGGGAGGTCGAGCAGCAGCGTGAGGACACGAATCTCGACGTCCTTCAAGTCGCCGACGCGCTCGCGAAGCATCGGCTGGGGTGCGTGGGCGAAGCGCTGCGACCACTCGAACATCACGATCTCGAACGCCCGCTCGGCGCCGATATTCTGCCGAATCAATCCCTCGACGCCGGAGTGGAGATCCTGGTCGTCGAGAATGAAGCTTTGGGCGTCGAAGATCGCGGCTTCCTGCGGGCCCGCGGTGCGCTCGACACGATCGCGCAACTGCGCGAGCCGCTCTTTGGCCCGCGCGAAGGCGTCGTGCAGGCGCGCGATCTCGCCGGGAATAGCGTCGTCGGCGATGATGCGGTGATTGACCTCGGGAATCTCCCAACGCAGGAGATGCACGGGTCCGACCGCAATACCGGGCGACGCGGGAATGCCGACGAGCTTTCGATCCACTCAGCTTTCTCCGAACTTGTTGCTCACGAGGGTGGCCAACGCGTCGAGTGCTTGATCCGCATCGGGGCCTTCGGCGCGCAGAATGATCGAGGAGCCGTGTTCCGCCGCGAGCATCATTACCCCCATGATGCTCTTGCCGTTCACGTCGAGATCGTCCTTCACAATCGTAATCTCGCTTTGAAATTTCGCGGCGAGCTTCACGATCTCCGCGGCCGGTCTGGCGTGGAGACCATTTCGATTAGCGATCTGGACGGTGCGTTCGGGCATCAGGCGATCACCGAGATGAGGACGAAGGCGGCGAGGACGAACAGGGAGAGCCGCCACCCTTCGATGCGACCCTTGAGACGCACGATCAACAACGAACCGAGCGCGACCGCGACGAGGACAAATCCGAGCAAGTTCCTGCCCGGCCCGATGACGCGGCCGAGCGCGAGCGGAATGGCGATGCCTGTGGCAAGCGCCGCCAACCGGCCGATCTGTTGTGGACCTTGCCGCAACACGGGGTTGCCCAGCGCCGTGGCCACGCGCAAGCCGTGGGTCCAGCCTGTCCGCAGCCCCCAAATCCGCAACCCGAAATGGCCGAGGTTGTACGCCAACAGGAAAAATGCAACGACCGCCAAGGTGCTCGCGCCAGTACCGAACAAGGCGAGAGACGCCAATGAGCACAGGGGCAACCAACCCGCCCACACCAACCGGTCGCCGACGCTGCCGAGGGGCCCGCACAGCGCGGTTCGGAAGCGCTCGATTCGTTCTGGCGGTTCTCCGTCCAACTCGGCCCGCGCAAGCGCGCCGACGGCGATCGCCGCAAGATACGGATGCGCGTTGAAGTAATGCGCCTCGCGCGCCAGCGCCGACTTGAAGCGAGCGGAGTGTATCCCTTCAGGCAATAGCTGGAGCGCGGGCTCGACGCAGAATCCGATACCATTGCCAAGGAGACTTTCGTAGTTCCATGCGCCCTGAATCGCCAACATGCGAATGAAGATCGACAGCCGCGTACGGAAGGGCAGTTCGGGGATACGCACGGCGCGCGGAGCCGGCTGGGCGGCGGCACTCATCGCAAGAACAGGAAGAAGAGTCCCGCGACCAGGCCGCCGATGAAGAACCATCGCGCGCCGGCCGTCGAATGAAAGAGCTTCCAGGCCGCACCGCCCGCGACGCTCGCCGCGGTCGCGACGGCGATCGCGCGCGACACGCGCGCGTCCATCGTCCACGTGCGAATGCAGAATTCCGCCAGCGGCGCGAGCAGCGCGTAGGCGATCGCGGTGAGCGCGATGCCGCGCAGCAGATCGGCCGTCATGCCGACCAACTGCAGCGAGATGACGGCGCCGCGCGACCCCGCCTCGAGCGCCTCACGACGTTGGCCGGCCCAGACGGCGTTCGCTTGCCGCAGCTTGACCATCGTCCAGCCGCCGACCCATGTGGTGGCGAGGGCGGCGACGATGGCGCACGTCATCGCGCCGGCCGGATGCGAGGGATTCGACGAGAAGATCGCACCGCCGACCACCGATGCCGAGCCCCACTCGGGATATCGCGACGCTCCAAATGGCAGCGTCTCGAGCGCGATCAGCTCGAGCGTCGCTCCGATCAGCAGACCGCTCGCCGGCTGTCCGATGAGGATTCCCGTGATCGTCGCGGCCACAAGCGGGCGCGAGATCATCGCTTGTGGAAAGCTCACGACGTCGAGGCCCAGAACGCCGCCGAGCAGCGCGATCGGAAGGACGTCGAGTATCACAGCTCCGACCCCGCGAGCAGATCGGGCAGTGAGACGTCGCGTGCTCCTGGAAGGTCCTGGGCGCTGACTTTGACGCCGTTCGTCGCGAGCGCCCGTAGTTGCGACTCCTCGTCGGGCGAAAGAAAGACGTAACGGAGACGCTGCACCCGGCCCGGCTTGGAGTGAATGCCGCCGATGTTGACGTTGTGCACGACGCCGCCATCAACGAGGCGCTGCATCGTCGCGATGTCGCCGGTGAGCAGAATGCCGCGGCGCGACTCGGCCAGGTACTTCGGCATCGCGGCGATCGCGTCAGAGGCCGAATGAAAGTAGACGTCCATCTCCGGCGGCACGCCCATGCGATAGAGCTCTTGCTCCCAGTCGCTCGCCGCGACCGTGTCATCCACCAGCACGATGAAGCCGATGTCGAGCGGCTGCCCCCAACCGACGACGACCTGTCCGTGAATCAGCCGGTCATCGATGCGGAAGAGCTCCACGGTCACCGGCCCTCGCCTCCACCGGGTCCGCCCGTTGCGGCAACGCCGTGAACGACGATCGCCGCGCGGCCGCGTTCCGCCGCGTGTCGGGCAGCTTCGGGCGCCGGACGAGCCTCTGAAAAGACGAAGTCGAGCAGCGTCGGCAGATTCGCGCCGGCAACGAGGACGGCGTCGTCCATGCCGCGCAGGATCTTGCGCGACGCCATCGTGCAGCTGCCCGCTTGAAGATCCGTAAAGATGACGCGCACGCCATGCTCGATCATGCGCCGCCGAAGTAAATCCTCGATGTCCTCGACGCTCAGCTGATGCACGGCGACGGGAATCAGTTGTCCGCCGCGTCCCGTGATCTGCTGCACCGCGGACACGAGGCCGGCCGCGAACTCGCCGTGTCCGGCGACGATGGCCCGCGGCGCGCTCGTCGTGGTGGACGGACTGCTCTCGCTACTCATCGTCTTCCTGGAGATAGCGCGCCACGTCGTTTCGCCCGCGCATCTGCCGCATGAGCCGTTCGTTGAAACGTTCGGCGGGATCCACGCCGCTGTACTTCAACAGGTGATTCATCGCGATCACTTCGGCGATCACCGTGATGTTTTTGCCCGGGTTGAGCGGCACACGCACCATCGGGATGTCGACGTCGAGGATGCCCTTCGACTCGCCATCGAGACCGGTGCGGTCGACCGGCGCCTCGTGATCCCACTGCTCGAGCTGGACGACGACCTCGATGCGCTTCTGCTGGCGAACGGCGCGAACCCCGAAGATCCCCGGAATGTCGACGAGGCCGACACCGCGGATCTCCATGTGATGCCGCTGGAGCTCATGCCCACGGCCGATCAGCACGTCGCGCCCGCGACGGCGCACGATGACGAGATCGTCCGCCACCAGACGGTGGCCTCTCTCGACGAGGTCGAGCACGCACTCCGATTTGCCGATTCCACTTCGCCCAACAAAGAGCAGCCCGACACCGAAGACGTCGGCGAGCGAACCGTGGACGTTCGTGGTCGGCGCGAACTCTTCCTCGAGCCACGGCTTGAGCCGGTTGTAGAACTCGTTCGTCTTGAGCTGGGAGCGGATCAGCGCGACATCCGAGGCCGCCGCCAGATCGCAGAGATCGGGTCCAGGCTCCTGGCCCTTCGTGATGAACACGCACGGGATCGGGAACGAAAAGAATCTCTCGAGATTGCGCCGGCGCACGTCGGGCTCGAGCGACTTGAGATACGTGATCTCGGTCTCGCCCAGCACCTGGAGACGTTTCGCCGGAAAACGATCGACGTAACCCGCGAGCACGAGGCCGGGACTCGAGGCGTTCGGGTTCTCGATGAGTCGTTCCAGTCCGTGCGAGGGGGAGACTTGCTCCAACTCCAGCGTATCGCGCATCCGCTCGATCAGGCGGCCGACGGTGAGCTTGGACGTCATGCGCGGTTGTCCCTCCCGCCGGCCGCGTTCGCGATGACTCGCGACAGGTGCGCCTCGGTTTGGTCCGCGGCCCGCTCCCAGGTGAAGCTCTCGGCGAAGGCGCGCGCCTCCGCGCCGAGACGCTCGACCAGCTCGCGCGATTCGGCGACACGGCGCATGGCGCCGGCCATGGCGGGCACATCGCCGTGGGGCACGAGGAATCCCGTGTGGCCGTCGCGCACGGACTCGCGAATGCCCGGCGAGTTGGAGGCGACGACGGGCGTGGCGCAGGCGGCGGCTTCGAGATTGGTGATGCCCCAACCCTCCTTTGGCGACGCGAAGATCAACGCCCACGAGCGGCGCAACAGCGCGAGCTTATCCGGCTCGCTGACTCGCCCAAGAAACCGCACGCGGTCGCCGAGGTCAAGCGAGTGCGCGAGCTCCTCGAGCGCGGGACGGTAATCACCGGCGCCGGCGATCTCGAGTCGCGCATCGCGCCGCGCGAGCTCGGCGAAGGCCCGGATGACGAGGTGCACCCCTTTGTATTTCTTGAGCCGCCCGAGATAGGCAAACACCGGCGTCGGCGAGCGAGCCGCCGGATTGGGTGTATAGCCGACCGTGTCGATGCCCGGATAGATCACCGCGATCGACGCCCGTGGAATTCCGCGGTGCACCAGGTCGTCGGCGGTGCTTTCGCTGATCGCCTCGAACGGGACATGGCGATAGCTCCAGCCGAGCGGGCGCTCGGCGGTCCACACCGCGGCGGCGAGGGGAGCTGCCAGTTCCTGAAAGACGGTCGATCCGAACAAATGCGGTACGAGAGCGACCGTGGCCGGGGCGCCCCACCGTTGCGTGTACAGCGGCACCTTGTTGATATCTTCGACCAACACATTCGGCCAACCGTCGAGATGCCGGCGGTAATGTTTCCGCGCGTAGAAGGGGAAGGTGTGCCGCGTGCCGACGCGAAAGACCTCGATGTGGTCGAGCACTGTGTATGGCGGACAGTTTGGCCACCCACCGCAGAGCAACCGCACCGAATGGCCCTTCGCCGCGAGCCGGCCGAAGATCTCGTGCAAGTGAATCTCGGCGCCGCCGGCTTGAGGATTCTCTCGATCCTGCCAGTTCACGACGAGGATTTTCACTTACATGCGACCCATGCGGCGAGCGAGTGCGTCGAGCACGCCGTTGACGAATTTCGCGCTGCGTACCGAGCCATAGCGCTCGGCGAGGTGGACCGCTTCCTGAATGACCACGCGCGGCGGTGTCGTGGCTTGAAGCAGCTCGGCGCCGGCGAGCCGCAGAATGCAGCGGTCGACCACAGCGAGGCGCTCGAGACGCCAGTTCGTCGTGACCTCCGCGAGATCGGCGTCGATCTCGTCACGCCGTTGCGAGAGTAGGCGGATGAGTGGCCCGGCGACGCGGCGCTCGTCGGCGCTGACGGCGAGGTCGTCCCAGATCTGCGACGTCACCCGCTCGAGCGGCTCGTCGGCGCGCAGGTCCCACGCGTAGAGTCCCTGCAGCACGCGGGCCCGCGCGCGCGTCTCAACTCTCGTCCGCGGCATCCAATCGGTCGAACAGGTCCACCATCTCCAGCGCGGCGAGCGCGGCATCCCAGCCCTTGTTACCATGCGCCCCGCCGGCGCGCGCCTCGGCCTGTTCCTGAGTGTCGCAGGTGAGGAGGCCAAAACCGATCGGCGTGTCGAACTCGGCGCTCGCTTGCGCGAGGCCGCGCGACGCCTCACCGGCGACGTAGTCGAAATGCGGCGTATCGCCGCGAATCACCGCGCCAACAGCGACGATGCCCTCGTAGCGCTCGGACGCGAGCAGCCGTCGCGCGGCGATCGGCAGCTCCCACGCGCCCGGCACCCAAACCGTGTCCACGTCATCGAGTGATACGCCGTGGCGGACGAGCGCGTCGAGCGCGCCGTCCATCAGACGTTCGACGATCGCTTGATTGAACCGGCTGGCGACGACGGCAAAGCGGCGGTGTTGGCCCGCTGGCGTCCCGACGAACTCCGCCATTTACGAGGCGAGCAGATGTCCGAGCTTGTCGCGCTTGGTGCGCAGATACTCCGCGTTCTCGTCGTGCGACGGTTGTTCGATCGCGACCCGATCGCCGAGCGTGATGCCGTACCCCTCGAGGCCGATCATCTTGCGCGGGTTGTTGGTGATCGGACGGATGGATTTCAGACCGAGGTCCAACAGGATCTGTGCGCCGATGCCGTAATTGCGCAGGTCGGGCTTGAACCCGAGCTGCTCGTTCGCTTCGACGGTGTCGGCGCCTTTGTCCTGCAGCTCGTACGCCTTGAGCTTGTTGAGCAGGCCGATACCCCGCCCTTCCTGATCGAGATAGACGATCACGCCGCGGCCTTCCTTGGCGATCATCTTCATCGCCGTATCGAGCTGCCAGCCGCAGTCGCAGCGCATCGAGTGGAAGACGTCGCCGGTGAGGCATTTCGAGTGAATGCGGACGAGGATGTCCTCGCCGTCGCCGATATCGCCGTAGACGAGCGCCACGTGCTCGTGCACGTCGACGTCGTTCTTGTAGCCGACGATCCGCCACGACCCGTGCTCGGTCGGCAGACGCGCCTCGGCGATCCGGTGCACCAACCGCTCGCTCTTCAGCCGATGCGCGACGACCTGGGCGACGGTGATGAAGACGATGTCGTGCTCCTCGGCGAACTTCTCGAGCTCGGGACGGCGCGCGGCCGTCCCGTCCTCGTTCAACACCTCACAGATCACGCCCGCCGGGCTTAGACCCGCCAGGCGGGCCAGATCGACGGCGGTCTCGGTGTGGCCCACGCGCTGCAGCACGCCACCATCGCGCGCGCGCAACGGGAAGACGTGACCGCCGTGCCGGAGGTCCGACGGAACGGCCGCCGGATCCACGGCGACGCGAATCGTCGTCGCGCGATCCTGCGCGCTGATGCCCGTCGTCACGCCAAATCGCGGCGCCGCGTCGATGGTGGTGACGTACGCCGTCCGGTAGCCATCGAGGTTCGTTTCGGCGATCGGCGTCAGCCCCAGCGCGTCGATCCGGTCGCCCGTGAGCGCGAGGCAGATCATCCCGCTGCCGCGCTTGTTCATAAAATTGATCATCGCCGGCGTGACAAGCTGCGCGGCGCAAATCAGATCCCCTTCGTTCTCGCGATCCTCGTCGTCCGCGACGATGACGAACTTGCCGTCGCGGATGGCGCCGATCGCCTGTTCTATCGTTCCGAAAGCCATGTCGATTCCTTGAGCAAGCGGTGCACGTACTTTCCCAACATATCCGCCTCGACGTGCACCTGATCGCCCGGGACGAGCGTTCCTAACGTCGTGTGACGCAGCGTGTAGTCGATCAGGGAAAGCTGAACGCTGCCCGGGGCTGGCAGGTCGTTGACGGTGAGGCTCACGCCGTCCACGGCCAACGATCCATGTTGTACCATAAGCTCGGCGAGCCCAGCCGGGAGGGCAAGGTCGACGATCTGTGCGTCACCATCCACCGCGACCGCCGTGACGCGCGCCACGCCGTCTACGTGCCCTTGCACGAAATGGCCTCCCAACCGGTCGCCGGCGCGCAGCGCTCGCTCGAGGTTGACGCGCCGGCCTACATCCCACGATCCGATGGTCGTTCGGCCGAGCGTCGTTGTGATCGCGCCGACGGTGAACCAACCGTTTCCATGCGCCACGACGGTGAGACAGGCGCCGTTGACCGCGATGCTTTCGCCCTCGACGAGGTCGTCGTAGCGGCAAGAGATGCGGAGCTCGAGGCCGGCCGCCGTGCGCGACACTGCCTCGATTCTTCCCACATCGTCGATCAATCCGGTGAACACGGAACCTCGCGCAGCGCGTAGATCGTCAGCTCATCGTCGCCAAACCCGCGCCGTGTGACCACGCGCAGTCTCGACAGCCGCTCCGCGAATCCCCTCGGCGCGAACTCGAACGCGCCGAGCTGGTTCGGACCGATGAGCATCTGTGATTGAAAGATAGCAAGGCGGTCCACGACCGCGGCGGCCAGCATCGAGCCGGCGAGCCTGGCGCCCCCCTCGCAGAACAACGACCTGATTCCCTGACTCCGCAGCGACACGAGCGCGTCCGGAAGGTCGGTGGCCGCGATGATCTCTGCGCCCGCGTGCTCGAGGGCCGCTCGACGGTCGGCCGGCGCACCACGCGACGCCACGAAAATCGTCGGCGCCTCGGCTGCCGTTCGCACGACGGTCGCGGCGACAGGCGTTCGTAATCGCGAATCGAAGACGACGCGGCGCGGCGCGACGCGCGGTGGCGCAGCGTCGCGCACGGTCAGCGATGGATCGTCGGCGAGCACCGTGCCGACGCCGACGGCGACGGCGTCCGCGTTCGCCCGCATTCGATGCACTTCAACGCGCGCCTCCGGTCCGGTGATCCAACGGTGCATGCCGGTGAGATCGGCGATCGCGCCGTCGGCGGACATCGCGAGCTTCAGCACGACCCACGGACGATCGGACGCGTGTGCGTTGAAGAACGACGCGTTGGTCTCGAGCGCGGCGTCGCGCTCCACGCCGACGTCAACCTCGATACCGGCGGCACGCAACGCTTCGACACCGCCGCGCGCGATGGGGCTCGGGTCGCGAATCGCGGCGACCACGCGCGCGATGCCCGCCTCGATGATCGCACCGGTGCACGGCGGCGTCTGGCCGACGTGCGCGCACGGCTCGAGCGAGACATACAAGGTCGCAGTGCGCGCATGGTCCCCGGCGGCGCGCAGCGCGTTCACTTCCGCGTGTGCCTCGCCATAGCGCGCGTGAAACCCTTCGCCGACGACGTCGTCGTCGCGAACGACAACGGCGCCGACCATCGGGTTCGGCGCCGTTTGTCCCCAGCCTTTTTCGGCGAGCTCCAGTGCGCGGCGCATGTAGCGCGCGTCGCGCGCCGCGGAATCATCCATCGGTCATTACCAGCTCAAGCGAATGCCCAGCGAGCCGTAGGTGTACGACTGATCGGCCCGGCCGCCGGAGAACGAATTATACGTCTCGACGGTACCGCCGGTGGCATGTCCAATCTCCGCGACGATCTTGAGGAGCGGAAGGTTGTACGCCAGATCGCCGAAGAAATTGACGCGCGACAACGACTCGCTCGTGCCAGGCGCCTCGGCAACGACTCCGACGCCGCCTTGGCTTGCTGAGCCGCGGACGATCGCCGACTGGTCGTACTTGTCTTGCCCAATGCCGCCGGCGACGCTGAACATGATCAGGTTCTTACTGGCGACGACGCGCCACGCCTTCGTCGACACCTTCATGTCGAGCACGGCCAACGATGCGCCATTGAGGGTCGCAATGATGTCCGTCTTCGGCAGGTCACGCTGAAGCCACGTGAAGGAGATGCCGGGCGTCACGATCGACTCAGAGAGCAACCCGATGCGCGCGCCGTATCCGAACTGAAAGCTGGAGCCAGGGTCAACGGAGAAGTCGTCTTGCGTCAGCTTCGGCACGTACGACATGCTCACGAGCGCGTCGAGCCCGAGCACGTTGCTCACGCCGAACGGAAATCCTTTAAAGAGACCGATCGCCGCGTCGGCGGTGGGCAGGCCGACCCATTCATCGGTCGTCGGAAGCACGCTTCGTTTCGCGCCCGTTGTGCTCTGTGCGAACGCCGGGTTGTTGACGTCGGGAATCTTTCCGTGAAAACCGTTGACGCGAATTCCGACGGAGGCATGCCCAAGCCCACCGAGCACGCCACCCTGCCCCGCCGTGGCGTTCCCGCCGGTGAGCGCGAGGCCGAGCTGCGGCGCCATGAACTGATAAACGTCGAACGCTTGCTGGCAGGCGTCCTGGGCAATCGTCGCGCTGATCGGCGGACCCGGCGGACACTTCGGCGTCGCGAGACTTTGTGCAGCGGCCGTGGAACCGACGAATGGGATGACGAACGCGGACAGATAACGCACTTGCATGCCGTTCACTCCGGGTTGAGAACCACCTGTCCCGATCCGCGTCGGGTGCGACCGGTCCGCCACGCTCGCACACCGTGGGCCGTCGCGCTGGCGATGACGTCGTTCGCCGCGGAGTCGGGCAAAATCACTATCATCCCGACGCCCATGTTGAACGCGCGAAACATCTCGGCGCGCTCCACACGGCCGGCCGTCGCCAGCTGATGGAAAAGGTTCGGTGGTTCCCAGCTCCCGGCGTCCACGATCGCGTCCAGCGTCGGCGGTAGCGCGCGATTGAGATTGCCCGGGATTCCGCCCCCGGTGATGTGTGCCATCGCGTGGATTCGCGACAGCAGCGGCTTCATGATCGCCAGATACGAGCGGTGCACGGCCAGCAACACGTCGCCAACGGTGGCCTCCGAACCCGGGAACCGGTCACTCGCGGCAAGCCGCATTCGGTCGGCGACGATGCGCCGCGCCAGCGAAAAGCCGTTCGTGTGCAGCCCAGTGCTCTCGAGCGCGACGAGTACGTCGCCCTCCTCGACGCGCGACGGTCCCAAGATGGCGTCTTCGTCCACGTAGCCGACGATGAAGCCCGCGAGATCATAATCCGGCGGCGTGTACACGCCCGGCATCTCCGCCGTCTCGCCGCCGAGCAGCGCGCAGCCGTTCTCGCGGCAACCCGCCGCCACGCCGGCGACGACTTGCTCGACCACCGCCGGCTCGAGCGCGCCGAACGCGACATAATCCAGGAAGAAGAGCGGCGTCGCGCCCTGCACGAGGATGTCGTTCACACAGTGGTTCACGAGATCGTGGCCGACCGTGTCGTGACGCCCCGCCTCGATCGCCACTTTGAGCTTCGTGCCGACGCCATCAGCGCTGGCGACGAGGACCGGCTTCGCGACGTCCGACGGCGCCCGAAACATGCCGCCGAAGCCACCGAACTCACCACGAGCTCCGGCGGTGAGCGTGGACATCACGTGCGCCTTGATGCGGTGCTTGGCGTCGTCCGCGGCTTCGATATCCACGCCCGCGGTGCGATAGTCCAACCGGTCGCTCACGCGATGTCCTGCTCGAAGACGACGAGCTTGTGGAAGTCCGCGACCCGCCGCTGAATGTCGCTCGGCGTGATCTCGAGCAGCCGCTGCACGGAGAATTTCTCGACGGCGAAGGATCCCATCGCCGAGCCGTAGACCACCGCGCGCCGCAGATTCGCTTCGGAGAGGTCGCCGGTTCGGGCGAGATATCCCATAAACCCGCCGGCGAACGAATCACCGGCCCCGGTCGGATCGAACACCGACTCGAGCGGATACGCCGGCGCGAAGAAGATGGTGTCCGCCGTGAACATGAACGCGCCGTGCTCACCCTTCTTGATCAACACGTACTTCGGCCCCCGGGCCATGATCCATCGAGCCGCCTTCACGAGGTTGAACTCCTCGGTGAGCTGGCGCGCCTCGGCGTCGTTGAGCGCGATCAGATCCACCTGCTCGAGCAGCCGCATCAAGTCCGGACGCCGGCTCTCGATCCAGAAATTCATCGTATCGCACGCGACGAGCTTCGGCTTGGACACCTGCTCGAGGACTTCCAGCTGCAGCCGTGGATCGATGTTGCCGAGAAAGACGAACGGCGCGTTGCGGAACTGGTCGGGGATCTTTGGCCGGAAATTCGAGAAGACGCCGAGGTGCGTCTCGAGCGTCTCGGCCATGTTGAGATCGTGCCGATAGCGTCCACGCCACCGAAACGACGCGCCGTCCTGCTGCTCCAACCCCGAGATGTCGATCGGTCGATTGGCGAAGGCCTTTCGAAGATCCTCGATCGGGAAGTCGTTGCCGATCACGCCGACTAGCTGAACTGGCGCGAGGTGGCTCGCCGACGCCGAAAAAAAGGTGCCCGACCCGCCGAGCACGTGGTCGGCTTTGCCAAATGGAGTTTCAACCGAATCCAGCGCGACGGAGCCTACGACGAGAACGGTCATGGGGTGTGGAAGGGTGTCATCCTCCGGCCGCGCAGCGGCCGGGGGATTTAGTGTTCTTGACAAGCCACTAACTCATGAAAGTAGATCCTCCGCTTCGCGGAGGATGACAACTCTCACATACGCTCCGGCGCCGAAATCCCGAGGAGATCGAGCCCGTTGCGCAAAACGATCTGTGACGCACGCGCGAGGACGAGCCGCGCCCGCATGATCGGCTCGGGTTCGTTGAGCACGTGCGCCTTGTGATACCAGAGGTGGACCTTCGCCGCCGTGTCGTGCAGATACGTCGCGACGCGATGCGGTTCGAGCGCGTCGGCCGCGCCGGCGACGAGCGATGGGAAATCGAGAAGAGCCTTCATGAGCTCCGTCTCTTCCGGCAGGTCGAGCACCGACAGATCCACGTCATCGCCGGTGATCGACGCCGGATCGATCTCGCCGACGCGGAAGATCCCGGACATGCGCGCGTGCGCCATCTGGATGTAGTAGACCGGATTCTCATCCGATTGCGAGCGCGCGACGTCGACGTCGAACACGAGCTGCGAGTCGCCCTTCCGCATGAGGAAGAAGTAGCGAACGGCGTCGCGGCCTACTTCGTCGACCAGGTCGCGCACCGTGACGTAGCTCCCGGCGCGCTTCGAGATCTTCACCTCTTCGCCGCCGCGCATCACCGTCACCATCTGGTGCAACACGTAATCGGGATAGCCCTGCGGGATCCCGGCGTCGAGCGCCTGCAAGCCGACGCGCACGCGTGTCACGGTGCTGTGGTGGTCGGCGCCCTGTACGTTGATCGAGCGCGTGAAGCCGCGTTCCCATTTCGTGATGTGATACGCGACGTCGGGCACGAAGTACGTGAAGGTGCCGTCGCTCTTGCGCATCACGCGATCCTTGTCGTCGCCGAACTCGGTCGTCGCGAGCCAGAGCGCGCCGTCCTTCTCGTACGTATGCCCCGCTTCGACGAGCCGACGCACCGTCTCGTCGACGCGCTTGTCGTCGTAGAGCGACGATTCGAGAAAGTACACGTCGAACTTCACGCCGAACGCTTGCAGATCGCGATCCTGTTCCTTGCGCAGCTCACGCACCGCGAAACGCCGCACGGCGTCGAGGTCGTCGGCGTTCGGATCCGTCGAATGTTCGTCGATGTAGCGCTGCGCGAGCTCGACGATGTATTCGCCGTGATATCCGCCCTCGGGCAGTGCCGCGGCTGCGCCGCCCAACTGTCGCACTCTGGCTTGCACGCTCGTCGCCAGATTCATGATCTGCGCGCCGGCATCGTTGTAATAGAACTCTCGCGTCACGCGCCAGCCGGTCGCCGAGAGCAAGGAGCTGATCGCGTCGCCAATCGCCGCCTGGCGGCCATGACCGACATGGAGCGGACCCGTGGGGTTCGCCGACACGAACTCCACGTTCACGGGACACGACTGCCCCGCGCTCGAGTGTCCGTACGCCGCGTCAGCGACGATCAGCCCGCGCAATCCCTCCGCGAATACATCCGCCGCGACCCGAAAGTTGATGAACCCCGGGCCCGCGATGTCCGCGCTCTTGATTCCGGCGCGGGAATGATCGAGACGCTCGATGATCGCCGCCGCGAGATCGCGCGGCTTGAGTCCGAGTTTCTTCGCCAGCACCATCGCGAGGTTGGTCGCCCAATCCCCGAACGCAGGATCGCGCGGACGTTCGAGAATCGGCTCCACGTCGGCGGGCGCGCCAAGGGAGTGCGCGGCGCGAGACAGCTCCGCGCGAAGCAGATCGGTGTCGGCCATCAGGATTCGCCCTTTCCCGTCGACGACGAACCCGTCGAGCCGCTGCCCGTCGACGTGCTCTTGGCGTCCGGCTTCTTGTCGGACGACGAGGACGACTCGCTTGGCTTCGATTCCGTCGGCTTCGAATCGCTGGACGAGCTTTCGCCGCCCTCCTTCTTGGAGGAACTGGCCGGCTCGCTCTTTCGATGCGCGTTCTTGCCGTAGTC
>Ga0207674_10000808_pt1 | contig 40727 bp, 35 predicted proteins | sample KBSCornC72_FD_184303 | JGI IMG/M metagenome (GOLD analysis project Ga0207674, IMG submission 184303) | Corn rhizosphere microbial communities from Kellogg Biological Station, Michigan, USA - KBS Corn C7-2 (SPAdes) (version 2) | ecosystem: Host-associated > Plants > Roots > Rhizosphere > Soil ... | reverse complement strand
CGGGCGTCATCAGCAACAGCAGGCGCTTTCGCCCAGTTGGCTTGATCTCCTCTGGTACTGCCGTCATACGACCCTCCTGCTACGCTACGAGCGCGGGCAATAGACGCAACTGGCTGCCTTCGCGGCATAGGCGAGATGGGTGGTAACCCACCTTCGCGGCATGAATGCCGCGGCTAATCTCGTCCGTCCCATGCACGTCGCCGCTCTATCTAATTCTACCCTGCCTTGACGCAGGTCGTCGGGTCTGCCGCGCCATCCGTTGCGACGGCGAGCCACCAGGTCTTGGCGTTGAGCGGCGCAAACGCTATGCCGCTGCCGGTCGTGTCCCCGCTGGCAATCGCGCCGCTGGCGAGCGTGCTGCCCTGACACCCGCCACTATGGAGGCTCCACTGGGCGGGTTGCTTCGTCGTCGGCGCGGCCAGCGCGACATGCACCTTGGTGATGACGATGCCCTCGTAGAGGGCGATGCCCAGGCCGACGCCCTGGTCTACCTTGTCTGGCTCGTAGAGATCGAAGTACTGGCGCATGTTGTTGAGCGGATGGCCGCAGGCGGTGACGGCGGCATTGGGCGCGGCGGATTGCAGCACGACGACGTACCAGTTAGCGTCCACGGGTAGCGCAACATTGGCGCCTTTATCGGAGCCGCCCGGCGCCACTACTGCTGAGCCACCCGTTGGCGCATTCGATGTCAGCGGCGCCACGACCTTGCCGTAGCAGCCACCTTCGCGCAGTTGCGCGGGCGTCTGCGGGCTGTCATAAGGTACGAGCGCGCCGTGCATATAGACGACGACATGCGCGCCATAGGCTGGCGTCAGCGTCGCCTGGCCGAGCGTCGTAGCGTTGCCACTGGCGCTGAGCGTCACCTGGACGGGCTTGCCCAGCGCGGGTGGATTGCCTCGCGTGCCACAGGCGGAGAGGGCGATCACAGCCAGCGTCACCAGCAGAAACAGCGGCGCCACCCAGCGCCGCGCGAAGTATTTTCGATATCTCATACACCGCCTACTGGCATACTTTCGGGCATCGCGGCGGCAAGTCCCGCCAGCGCCCGTATCGCCCCGGCCATCTCATCCGCCGTGCGGGCGAAGGTGACGGGCGCTGGCGCCTGGGCGCGGAAATCCTCCACCGTCACATCGTCGAGGAAGCGCTTGCCCGCGTTATCGAGCATCACGCGCGGCAGCAGCAGCAGGTCATCGCCGGTGAAGTCGCCGCATTGTTCGCGCACCTCATCCAGCACGTCCTGCCCGCAGAGCAGCCCCGCCACGGTCACGACAGGCCCGAAAAAGCGGTTCTCGATTGGCATCACCCGCACCTCGCTATTGCCGATGCGGCGCAGGTCGCGCGCTATCCGCTCGATGACCGGTCGCGCCATCGCGCTGGTGGCGATGCCGATGCGGCGGGGCGCGGGTAGCGATTCGGGCAGCGTCTTGCGGGCGGCGCGCCAATCCTCCAGCAGCTTGCGCGTCATGCCGACGCCGTTCTCGATCTGGGCGTAGCTGCCATAGTGGCGCGCGGGCGGGAAGGGGCGCTTCGTCACGTAGTACCACTCATCCGAGAGGTAGACGAACGGCATTCCGCGCGCGCCCGGCTCGGCGGCGAACTGACGTTGCCAGCGTTCGACGCGCGCCATCACGTCTTCGGCTTCATCGCGGCGGAAGGAGCGCATCGTCGGCAGCCCCTCGACCTTGAGCATGTTGTTGTACTTCGTCAGCCCAACCGGCACGGCAGAGATGGATTCGACGATGGGCCGCAGCGCCGCGAGGTCGCTAATGCTGCGCTCTAGCTCGTCGCCGTCGTTGATTTCGGGACAGAGGACGAGCTGGGTGTGGCAGGTGATGCCGAGGCCGCCCAGCCGCCGTATTTGATCGAGAATCTCGCCGGAACGCGGGCCATCCACCATCTTGCGGCGCAGGTCAGAATTGGTCGTATGCACCGAGACGTAGACCGGACTGAGCCGCTGCTCTTCCAGCCGTCGCCAGTCGGCCTCCTTCAGATTGGTCAGCGTGATGAAGTTGCCGAAGAGGAAGCTGTAGCGGTAGTCGTCATCCTTGATATAGAGCGACTCGCGCATGCCCAGCGGCAAGCCGCGCTGGGGCTGGTGGCGCTCCGGCAACCCCTTGATGAAGCAGAAGACGCACTTGTTGGCGCAGATGCGGATGAAGGGCGTAGGCTCCTCGCCGAAACGGATGCCCATCTCGTCGTCCGGCGCCTTCGCCACCAGCACCGTGCGCGCGCGTCCGTTACGCTCGATGCCCAGCAGCAGCTCTTCCTCGGCGGCGTAGAACTGGTAGTCCAGCAGGTCGCGCACGGGATTGTCATTGATAGTTCGTAACAGATCGCCCGGCTGAATGCCCGCGAGATCGGCGGGACTCTCCGGCACGACCTCGCGTACCCACCCATAGAGCTTTGGCATTGTCTCTCGAAATCCTAGACGTAACAGAATATCTCAGGCGCAGCGCATCGCGCCGATGATGTCCTCAAAAGTCTCACAAAATGTATGCCCAACCCTGAAGTATAGCCGCCTTGCGCCGCGCGCGTCAAACCACACCCACCAGGTTGTCCAATATTTTCGCAAGGTCCATAGCCATACGCGCGACTATCACTCAGGAGGGTAGAATCTATGCTAGCCAACCCAATACCTGATGAGACACTCACCGGAAGCGAAGGCGCGCCGATGCCGCTTGCCAGCCAGATAGAGGCGCTGTTCAGCCGCGCCGAGCCGCGGTTGCAGCGGCTCGCCCGCGCGCGACAGGTCGCGCCCGACGCAATAGACGACGTGATCCAGGAAACGCTGCTGGAAGCCTGGAAATCGCTGGAGCAGCTGCGCGACGAGACACGCTTCGCCGCCTGGCTGGATGGCATCTGCCGCAACGTCTGTCTGCGCTACCAGCGCAGGCAGGGCATCCTGCGGACGCGCGAGACCCCGTTTGACCTGAGCGCGAACGATCCAGATGATGAAACCGCGCTCGCCATGCAGCTTGCCGATCCCGACTCGTTCGACCCCGCTGAGGAGCTGGGCCGCCACGACATGGCCGTGCTGCTGGATCGCGCGCTCGGCTATCTCTCGCCAGAGAGCCGGACGGCGGTGGAGCAGCACTATCTGGCGGAGGCGCCGCAGCGTGAGCTTGCCGCACGCATGGGTCTCTCGCTGAGCGCGCTGGAGGCGCGGCTGCACCGGGCGCGGGGTCAGCTGCTCCAGGTTCTCAGCCACGACCTGCGCGACGATGCCCTGGCGCTGGGGCTGGCGATTCTCCCTGCCGATGCCCTTGGCTGGCGCAAGACCCAGATTACCTGCTTCTTGTGTGGCCGGACGCTCATGCAGGGTATATTCGAGCCGATGGCAGGCGGACGCATCAACATGCGGCTCCGTTGCCCCACCTGCCAGACGGAGGCGATCAACACGCTTGGCCTCGTCGATCTGGCACAGGCGCGCTCCTTCTTGCCAGCCACCAAAAAGACGATTCAGCAGATCGGCCAGACCATTCTGGATGCGCTACCCTCTGGCAGCATCGTCATGCAGTGCTGGATATGCCAGCGGCCCATCACATTGCGGGTGATGCGTTGCTCCGATCTCGCCCCTGAATACGGAGTGCACACCCGGCTTCAATCGAGTTGTGGGTGCATAACGTCGGGCGTCTTCGCCGTATCGCCCTATGGAGCGCTCCCCGAGGTCCGCGATTTCATCTTTGGAACCAGCGCCATTATCATCCTTCCTGAGCTGGAGATGACATATGCTGGGCAACGCGCGATCCGCTTTGGCGTGCTCAGCCCCGCCGATGGAAGGCGCCTCTACGTCTACGCCGACTACCAGACACTGCTGCCACTCGCGGTCATCATCGAATAGCCGTTTCGCTGCTATTTCACCACGTTATCTCTGTCATCATTAGAAGGACTGTGCTCCATGTCTGCGCTAGAAACCCCGACGGAGACCGCCACGCCCGCCCGTGGGTCCGGGCCGCTCATCAACCGCAACTTTGCCTTGCTTTGGACGGGGCAATCCATCTCCTTCATCGGCGATGCGCTGCTCGATTTCACCTTCGCGCTCTGGATCGCCTTCGATCTCGGACGCGGGCAGTCGTGGGCGCCGCTCGCGGTGAGTGGCGTGCTGGCCGCCTCGTCGGTGGGAACGCTGGTCATCGGCCCGATCTCAGGCGTCTTCGTGGACCGCTGGGATAAGCGCCGCACGATGATGGCCGTCATTCTGGCCCAGGCGGTTCTGACCGCCGCACTGCTGCTCTTTGCCGACCTGACGCCGCTGCCATTCTTCCCCGGTGGCCATCCCTCGCTCACCATGAAGCTGGTGGCGCTCTATGTCGTCATCTTCCTCGTCTATGGTCTCGCGCAGTTTGCCCGCGCGGCGCGCACCGCGCTCATCGGCGATATCGTGGCCGAGCCTGACCAGCCGCAGGCGAGCGGGCTGATCGAGACGATGTCGGGCCTCTCGTTCATCATTGGCTTTGGCGTCGCGCCGCTGCTCTTCGTGCCGTTCGGCATCGGCATTGCGCTCCTCGCCGATGCGCTCTCGTTTATGCTCGCCTTCCTCGCGATTCTGGCGGTCCATGCGCCGCCCTCGGCGCGTAGCGTGAAACGGGGCGAGCGCGGCAACGTCCGCCGCGAATTCGTCGCGGGGTTGCGCTTTGCGCTCGGCAATCTCGTCACGCGGACGCTGCTTATCACGCTGGTGATCGTGCTGTTTGGGTCGGGCGCAATCAATGCGCTCTTTGTCTTCTTCGTGGCGCAGGATCTGCACGCCTCAGAGCAGGCAATTGGGCTTTTCCCGGTGCTGCTTGGCGTGGGGGCGGTGCTGGGGTCGCTACTTGGCGGCGTGCTGGCGAAGCGCATTGGCCTGGTGCGCATCTTCTGGGGGTCCATCGTCCTGGTAGGGATCGCCGCGATTGCGCTCTCGCGCCAGACGGCGCTGGTCCCCGGCCTCGTCTGCGCCTTTCTGGTTGGCATACCCAACGGCTCGCTCAATGTGGCGCTGATGCCACTGGTGCTGCGCGTCACGCCGAAGGAGATGGTTGGGCGTGTAATGAACGTGATCGAGCCAGCGATGACCGTCGCGCAGGTGACCTCTATCGCCATCTTCGGCACGCTCGCCAGCACGGTCTTCGCCAGCTTCCACGCTGACCTGCTGGGGCAGGCGTTCGACGCCTACGACGCACTCATCCTCCTCGCGGGGCTGCTCTGCCTGCTGGCGGGCGCGCTTGCCTACACCAGCCTGCGCCGCGCCGACGTAACCCTACGCACCGCGACGCCGTAGTATTGTGCGTGTGCATCGCGATAGGACATTTGCGTCGAGGTCTGGAGCGGCGGCATCGCAGACGCCAGCGTCAAGGATATGACTTGTGCCGAGGCAAATGCAGGAGACACGCCCTACAACGATGGATATGGTGACCAGGGGGCGGGCGCGCATGGGCAGCCTGCCCGCCTTTGCCATCTTCGTGGCGCTTGCCCCGCAACCAGACCAGGCAAGGCATGAGCCACTGCCTGGCTTTCTCGTGCCGGTTGTCGTTATCTTTGGCGGGACCATCGCATTCACCATGTTGTGGGTCATCGGGATGGTCACCGGGCGATTGCTTGGCTTGCGTCCGCCCTGGTGGCGCATGCTGATCGCGGCCTACCTTGGTGGGTCGTTGGGCGCTGGCTTCGCCACGGCGGTTGGCGCGCAACGGTTCAAAGATGTCGCGGCACCACTTGTCTACTTTACGTCCGTCCTGATCGCCTCGATGCTCTTTACGGTGTTGTTCGAGTTGATCGCGCTCTCACTCAGCCCCGCGGCGGCACAGCAGCGCGGTGTCTCTATTCCTAATCCATTCCGCGCGCTCCGTCGTTTCTTCGCCCGCTGGGCGCGCTACCTCCAGATCACCGGGATTATTGCCCGCTATGGCCTGGGACCGTATCTGGTGGGCCGACGAGACGCGAATAGCGCGCAGCGGCTCTGGGCGAGAGTACGCCTGGCGCTGACTGAGGCAGGCGGCGCATTTGTGAAGCTTGGACAGGTGCTATCTACCCGCTCCGATCTCTTGCCACCTGAGGCGATTAGTGAGCTGTCGCGGCTGCAAGATAACGTGCCGCCCGCCCCGCCCGCGGCCATCGAGACGATGCTCATCCACGAGCTTGGCGCGCCACCCGCCGAAGTATTCGCCGTGTTCGACGACAAACCCGTCGCCGCCGCCTCCATCGCCCAGGCGCATACCGCTGAGCTCACCACGGGCGAGCGGGTGATTGTCAAAGTGCAGCGGCCGGGAATCCGCGAGCCGGTGGAGCGTGATCTCGATATCCTCATCCGTATGGCGCGCACCATCGAGGCCCGGGCGGCCTGGGCGCGCGGCTTTGGCGTGGTCGATCTGGCCCAGGGCTTCGCGGCAAGCCTGCGCGAAGAACTCGACTTCCGCGTGGAGGCGCGCAACATCGGCGCGGTTGCCGCCAGCCTCGATGCGACTGGTGGTATGGGGCCGCCGACGGGCGTAGAGGTACGTGTTCCCCGCGTCTATGCTGGGCACTCTACCGACCGCGTGCTGGTTATCGAGTTACTGGATGGCGTGAACGTGCGCGAGGCTGGCCCACTGATCGAGCAGCTTGGTCTCTCACGTGCCACGCTGGCGGGTGCGCTCTTGCGCTGCTTCCTACGCCAGATTCTGCGTGAAGGCACATTCCACGCCGATCCACATCCAGGCAATGTCATGATTCTGCGCACCGGGCAGCTTGCTCTGATTGATTTCGGCTCCGTCGGCAGGCTCGACCCGCTGCAGCAGGCGGCCATCAAGCGCTTGCTTGTCGCGATGGATCGCCGCAATGCGGCGCTGCTCACCGACGCTCTGCTCGATCTTGCCCAGGTGCGCGACATCCGACTCGACGAGGATAAGCTAGAGCGCTCGCTTGCCCAGCTCATGGCCCAACGTCTCGGTCCTGGCATGGATCCTGGCCCTGAGTTGTTCGTTGATCTCTTCGCCCTGCTGTTGGACTACGGTCTCGCCTTCCCACCAGTCATCGGCGGCGTTTTCCGCGCGCTCGTCACGCTGCAGGGGACCATTGCATTGCTTGCCCCCGACTTCGAGATCGTCGCCGCGGCGCGGACCATCGGCGCGGAATGGATGCAGGACTCCTTCGGGCCAACCTCGTTGCGTCGCGCCGCCACCGATGAGATGCTGGGAATCCTCCCACTGATCCAGCGCTTGCCGCGCCGCCTCGACCGCATCACTGCCGCGCTCGAGCGCAGCCAGTTCACCGCGAACGTCCGCCTCTTTTCCGATGAGCAGGATGCCCGGCTGATCACGCGCATGGTGAGCCGTGTTGTGCTGGCTTTCATGGGTGTTGGCATCGCGATAGCCTCGGTGCTGCTGCTCGGCCTGAGTGGCAGCCCCCGCATCACCTCAACGCTGAGCGTCTTCCAGCTGTTCGGCTACTTTGGCCTCTTCTGCAGCGCCGTACTCCTGCTGCGGGTCATCGTCGCCATCGCGCGGGATCGGGCAGGATGAGATTGCGGCAAAATTGCCGCAAGGTTTGAACTTGCTGGTATGCGCGACGGCAGCCAGCATCAAGGAGAAGTTCATGACGAACACCTTGCATCGCACGTTTGTTGATCGCCTGAATGACGGCTTCATCGCGACGCTGCTGCGCCTTGGAGTCAAGATAGGGACGGCATCGCTGCTGACTGTGCGCGGTCGCAAGAGCGGCCAACCGCATACGGTTCCGGTGCTCGTGGTGGAACAGGATGGGCAACGCTGGCTGGTCGCGCCATATGGCGTGGTACAGTGGGTTCGCAACATCCGGGTTGCGGGAACGGCCATGCTCACCCACGGACGCCATTCGGAGACAATCGCCGTGACCGAGCTGTCGGCGTGGGAGGCGGCGCCTGTGCTCAAGCAGTATCTTGCGTTGCAACGCGCCGCCGATATTCAGAAGAACTTCGACGCCACGAAAGACTCTCCTGTCGAGGCTTTTGAGCGCGAGGCGGCTCGCCACCCAGTCTTTAGCATAACGACTGTGGAGTAGGGTCCTCCAACTGGACCGCGTTGGGGGCAAAGCAGGACGATTCTCCCAGTGTCGCCGGTACGAATGGCTGCCTGTTTTGACGAGCGAGGGGCGAGACAATACCATGAAGCCACTGAAAGCGATGAGACAGTGGCGAATTAGGTAAGCGACAGCCGGAAAGCCAGCAACTGAAGGAGAATACAACGATGGCCAAGACGAAATCCAGCAGCGCGAGCCACGAATTGAAACATGCCGCCGCCGAGGGGCACAAGGCGGCCAAGGCGGTGCATAAGGTAGACAGCAGCGTCTACATGGCCGAGGTGCTGGCCAGCGGCAACCCGAAACGCATCCGCCGCTATTTCTTCCGCAAATGGGCCTACAAGCTCTTTGGCAAATTCATGGGCAAGACAATCAACAAGATATAGGCGGACCTATCCCCCTCTCCCCGCGGGGAGAGGGGGAACCAGACATGGCTACGACGGCCAGCGGGGGTCGTCGGGAGTGAGGCTGTAGACGAGTGTGCTGCGCAACTCGCCGTTGGCGTCTCTCGTGTCGTTACGCAGGAGCGCTTCGCGCACAAAGCCCAGCCGCTCAGCCACCGCCGCGCTCCGGGTGTTGCGCGCATCACAGCGAATCATCACGCGCTGGGCGCCCAGCGAGGTGAAGGCGAAGTCGGTCAGCAGCTTGACCGTCTCGGCGACGTGGCCACGCCCCTCAGCGCTGGCGCGAATCCAATAGCCGATCTCGAACGCGGGCACATCCCAGCCGCGAATATGCAGACCTGAGCCGCCCAGGTAGCGCCCGCTGCTGGCCTCGAAGATGCCTACCGTCAAGTCATCCTCCCGCAGCAGCCAATTCGCCTGAGTGCGCAGGATGAAGTCACGCGTATCCTCGACGGTCTGGTGCTGTATGACCCATGGCAGCCAGGGCCAGAGGTGCTGGCGCGACTCCTCGACAGCGGCGAAAAGCTCGTCCGCATCCTCCAGCCGATAGGGACGCACGACAACCCGTGGACCGCGCAGCTCCTCGAAGAGCGGTATCAGTGTTTTGTGCCGGTACTGTTCCATCAATGATGATCCCTTCTAATCGTCTATGAGTCCGGTGATGCTTCGTGTTCCAGCCGATATCATATGCTATCAGCCATTCAAGCTGCATTTCCCGACTGCTCTCGTCAAACTGAAGGGGGAGATACATATCATGGACCCCAGAGCCATTGCCGATGGGACGCTGGCCGCGCTGGAAGCGGGCCAGTATATCGCGCCCAATGGCACGACCGTTGCCATTCGCGACGCCCTTGCCGCCTGCGTGGGCAAGACGCGCTACTACGAGCCTGACGACCTGAGCGCAATGCTCAGGCAGGTGGTGGCCCAGCCCGGCGCTCTCACGACGACCTTCGCCGTCACGAACGAGACGACGCTCCAGGCCTGCGCTCGGCTCGTTGCCAGCCAGCAGTATCAGCGCATCGGCGTCCTCAACTTCGCCTCGGCGCGAAAACCCGGCGGCGGCTTTCTGCGTGGCGCACGTGCCCAGGAGGAAAGCCTGACACGCAGCTCGGGCCTCTACTACAGCCTGCGCCAGTGCCCGCAATTCTATGACTTCCATCGCGCCCAGGATACCGCGCTCTACTCCGACCGCATGATTTACAGCCCGGCCTGCCCAGTGCTGCGCGATGACGAGGGCAACTGGCTGGCGCAACCGTATACGGTAGACTTCATCACCAGCCCGGCGCCGAACGCGGGCGCGGTCACGCGCAACGAGCCAGCCAATCGCGGGCGCATCGTGCCGACCCTCACCGAGCGCGCGGGTAAGGTGCTCGCCCTCGCCGCTCACTATCGGTGCGAGGCGCTGGTGCTGGGGGCGTGGGGCTGCGGCGTCTTCCAGAACGACCCCGCGACCGTCGCGCGCATCTTCGCGAGCTACCTCAACCCGGATGGCATCTTCGGCGGACGATTCCGCTATGTGCAGTTCGCCGTCTTTGACACATCACACGCGCGGGATACCTTTGGCGCGTTTGCGATGCGCTTCGCTGGCTTTCCCAGCGCCTGAGCGAGACTGAGCGCGTGGGAACCAGAACCACATCCGCGCCGTCTAATTGTCTGTTCACCTCGCATAGCCCGGAGAATGCCTGGACGTGCTGTTGAGATACAGGAGTTGCGCGATGCGTCGTTCTTTCCTATTGTTTCGGTCATTCCTATCATTCCTATCATTTCCATCATTTCCATCATCTCGACAAGCGACGGGGCCGCGGCTGCGCGCGACATCGCTGCTGGTGGTAGGTGCGGTCTGCCTGCTCGGCGCGCTGGCTCTGGCCGGGTGCGGCGTCACCACCACCAACGTCGGCGGAGGCGGCGATGGCTCGCAGCCGACCGCAACTTCCGGTGTCAACCATGGCGGAACGATGTCGGTGAAACCGTGTCCCGGCGCTTCGGTCACGTCGGCCCCATCGCCGACGATTGTGCTGACGCTGAAGGACTCCTACAAGACGACGCAGGTGCACGTCGGCGACACGCTCGAGGTGCAGCTTGACGCGAAGACCCACTGGACCACACCTGCCCACGGCGCGACCTCTGTGCTCGCAGCCATTCAGCCACAGGGCGGCATGGACGAAGCGTCGCAGACCTGCCAGTGGTTCTACAAGGCGGCGGCGACTGGCAAGGTCACGCTGGACTTTACCGGCGCGCCACTCTGCGATCCCACGCAAGCCTGCCCGGCCATCGCGCGCGCTGAACAGTTCACGATCCAGGTATCCTGAACCCCCGCTTCGTGCATTCCCTTCCTCGTACGCCCTTTTCCCGCGCCAGCGGGCACATAGCGGTTGGGGGTCCGTGGCTGGTAGAATGACGGTGACACGTTGGCGTACGCCACTGTACGCCACAGATGTCCTACCACCAGCCGCGCTCCGTGGCGCGTGTGGCGAGCGATTCTGCCATACGCAGGAAGGGATGCAAAGAACATGGGCAAACTGATTGATAAGCTCCAGCAGGTAAGGCAATCTTCCAGCTCGGGTATTGGATTTTTTGGCCGCTCCCAGGCTGCCGCGTCGAAGCCGCGTCCGGCGGCGATTGTGGTGAGCGTTGGCGCGAAGGATACCGCCGCCGCGCAGTCTGCGGTGAAGGCCGGGGCCGATGCGCTGCTCTTCACCGGCTGGACGCCCAAGAGCGACCTGAGCGCATTTACGGCGGCGACCAGCGCGGGCACGACGCTGCTGGGTGTTGGGTTGGCCGAGGGCGAGAGTGGCGGCTACGGCACGCTCAAGCAGCTTCGGGACGCGGGCGCGAGCTTCGCGGTCGTCGGCGCGGGCGCGTCGGCGCATATGCTCTTCGAGGAGTTGGACCACTTCGACCGCGTCGTGGCATTCGATGTGCCCCGCGATGATATGGCGCTGCTCCTGCTGCGCGTGCAGAATCTCGCGCCAGCCCAGGTGGCGCTGCTCCGTGTCGGGCTGAGCGCCAGCGACATCGCGAAAATGTCCGTCGCGGACTACACCCGGCTCAAGTTCGCGGTGGAGTCGCTTCGCTTCCCGGTGCTGGCGACGTTGGATGGCGCGCCGGAGACACATAGCGTTCCCATTCTCGCGCGGCTCGGCTTCGCCGGGCTGATGCTCTCAGGTGCGGGTGTCGGGCCGGATGCGCTGGGCACGCAGGTCACGACGCTGCGTGAGGAGCTGGAGCGCACGCCTATCACCCACGACGAGGCGGGATCGGCTCTCATCGGCGGTCTGGTCGGCCTCCAGGGGAGTGGGCTCTCGCCACAACGCGAGCCGCAGCGGGAGCCAGAGCGCGACCCCGACCACGAATAGCGGCGACTGATCGCTTTCGCTGCCCTATGATCTCGTGCTTATCGCGCGCATTGCAGCCCGGATGCACTACAACGTTGTACTACCAATGGCTGAATATGATACACTCGGCTGGGTACGCAACAGGGTGAGGATCACCCTCGGACGTTGTATGTGTTCGCCGATCAGCGCGGTGGCGAGGAGCCGTCGTGCGCGACATCCAGCGTGGGAGACAGAGGGGAATGGGCACAGGCCGTTGGGACGATGATGGTCGCCGGGATCAGGGGCGGTCTCCACGAAACAGACGTATGGATGATGACCCGCGTCAGGGCCGGGTGGGCTCGCGCGATGGCGGTTCAAGCGGATGGGATCGTTCGTCACGCGATGGGTCGCGTTATCCACGCCGCGACGTGGATGATCGGGATAACGGCGGGCGCGGCGGCTCCTCCTATAACCGCGGCGGGCGCGCTGGTAGCTCCAATCGTGGCGGTTGGGATGACCCACGCGGCAGCCGCGGCGGCTCGCCAGATCGCTCGGGTGATCGCTCGATGCGTGGCGGGCGTCCGCCTGTGCGCGGTGGCCCTGGTGGCCCTGGCGGCCCTGGTGGCCCGGGATACTCCGGCTCCTCGCGCCGACCGCCACAGGGGCAGGGCGGCGGCCTCTGGGGGGATGAGCCGCGCGGTCGCCCACCCATGCGCGATCCGCGTGACCCACGCGCCGCGCGTGCAGGTGGCAGAAGGCCTATGGCGCCTGAGCCGGAGACAGGTGAGTTCACCTTCGGCAAGAGCGCTGGCATCGTTGTCGGTATGTTTCTGCTGGGCATTGGCATCGCCTTTATCTATTTCATGGTCAGTCGGCCCACGCCGCAACTGGACAACACGCCAGCCGTGCCTACCAACACCGTGCCAGCGGTAACACCGAGCACCGCGCCAACCGTGAAGCCGTCACCCACAGGACACGCCTCCGGCGCTGGCCCCGCGTACGTGGTGGTGGGCGCTGGCGCTATCGGGTAGCATCGCGGTGTAATGAGAAGTGGATTTCAGGAAGGCAGCAACGGGTATGAGCGACGCAACGCCACAGGCTTCGGTCGAGGAGCGGCTGCGCAACGACCTCAAAGATGCGACACGCCAGCGCGATCAGGTGCGGATGGATACGATTCGCATGGCGCTGGCGGCATTCCGCAATGAAGAGGTCACCGGCTCGCGCCACGAGCTGACCGAGCAGGAGCGCCAGGCCATCCTCGATAAGCTCATCAAGCAGCGCCACGAGTCCGCCGAGCTATTCCGCACCGCCAAGCGCGACGAGCTGGCCGCGAAGGAAGAGCGCGAGGCGGCGATGCTGGCGGCATACCTCCCCGCGAAGCTGACCGACGACGAGATTCGCGCGGTGGTCTCGCGGCTCATTGAAGAGCAGGGAAAAGACTTCCGCAAGGTGATGCCGCTAGCCTCGAAGGAGACGAAGGGCCACGCCGACGGCAAGCGCGTCAGCGAGATCGTCCGCGAGATGACCAGCTAGCGATCAGTGGGGCAACATACACACCTGACGCGTGGGAGATCCTGTCTCCGTGTTGCCGGGCTTTGCCTTGATGGAACTGCTGCGCACCAGATATTACACCCACTCTCCGTTGTATTCGCTTGCCTTGCGAAGCCTTCTCCGCTATGATGCTTCCCGTGAAGAAAGGAAGCGCGCATGCGTAATCGAGGCATAACTTCTGTCGTTGAAGGGTTCATTCGGTGGCGCTGGCCGCGCTTCGTACTTGCTATCATCGCACTCATTCTTGGGACGATTTTTATGCTGAGCGCCTTCGGCGACGCCGAGGTCAAGAGTGGCCATGCAGTGCGGGTTGGCGGCATCGAGACGTTAACCAATTCCTCCACGGGCGCCTATGTGTCTAGTCGTATCACCTTCGTGGGCAACACTGTGGACTATTTCTACAATCGTGCTGATTTTACGCCGGAACTGACTGACCAGGCAATCTATGCTGCCGACTCTGCCGGCAGGGTGGACTTCTGGTACATCGACTCCCCACTCAGTGGCGCGCCCCATCTGCTTGCGATCCAATTATACTCCGTTGACGGCATCCCCACGACGAAATACGTCACCCAGTGGTACTTGCACCCCGACAACATGCGGAATAGTGGTCTGAGAACCGCGGCGGTTCCGCTTACTATCGCGCTCGCATTTGGGCTGTGGGGCGCCCTTGTGCCACCACTGGTGCGACGAAAGCCGACGGCAAGCGCTTCAGCGAGATCGTCCGCGAGATGACACGGCATAATCAATACCAAAATATAGACCGAGTCCCTTGTCGAAAGCAGGCTCCATTTGTGGGAGCCTGCGCTCTTCTTTCCACCACCTCTCGTCTGGATCTGTACATTGTCGCCTGACGTTCCCAAATGGCAGAATACGTGCGGAAGGAGAAGACCATGGCTGGCCAGCGGTGGCGCGAGACGTGCTGGTACGATCCACGTGTGGAGATTCGCCCGTCGGGCATCCAGGGCGGCGGCATGTATGCACGCGCGCGGATTCACGCGGGCGAGACGGTCGCCATCATCGGTGGGACGCCGATGACCGACGCCGAATTCGCCGCCTATCGCGGGACCGTTGAGCGGTATAATGCCTCACAGATTGGTGAAAACCTCCATCTGGTTGACCTGATTCAGACGCCTGACCAGGTGGACGGCTCCATCAACCATTCATGCGATTCCAACCTGTGGATGAACGACGAGGTGACGATAGCCGCGCGCCGGGATATCGCCGCCGGCGACGAGTTGACGCTCGACTATGCGCTGGTGACCAGCGATCCCGACTGGCGGCTGGATCGTCCCTGCCAGTGCGGCTCGCCGCTCTGCCGCCACGTCGTCACTGGGGACGATTGGCGCCTGCCCGACGTGCAGCGGCGCTACGCGGGCCATTTCGCGCCGTTCCTGACAACGCGCATCGAAACGCTCAACAGACGCGACAGACGCGACAGACGCGACAGACGCGAGACAGAAAGATGAGAACAGAGCATGCGACGCCTGCGGTTTCTGCAGTTCGATGTCTTCACCCGCGAACCCTTTGGAGGCAATCAGCTTGCCGTATTCTTCGAGGGCGACTCCCTGAGTGATGAGAAATTGCAGGCTATCGCCCGCGAGATGAACTACTCCGAGACGACCTTCGTCCTGCCGCCTAGCGACCCCAAAGCGCTCTGCCGCGTTCGCATCTTCACCCCCGCCGCCGAGCTCCCCTTCGCGGGCCACCCCGTCATCGGCACGACCTTCGCGCTGGCCCAGGAGGGGATGATCCGCGCGGACGAGTCGCCGGTGACGCTCCAACTCGGCATTGGGCTGGTGCCGGTCGAGCTGCTCTACGAGGGCCAGCGTGCCACCTTTGTCTGGATGCATCAGCCCGCTCCCACCTTCGAGAAATGGCAGGGAGACGCCAACCGACTCGCCAGCGCGCTTGGCCTCACACCCGATGATTTCGACGACGCGCTGCCCATCGAGCGCGCCATCGTAGGCGTCAATCACGTGCTCGTGCCGATTCGCTCGCTCGAAGCCATTGGCCGCGCCCATTCGGGGCCAGATCTGCTGGAGGCGCTCAATCTGCCGAACGAGCATCCCGGCTGCTTCCTCTTCACGCTCGACCGCGCGGAAAGCGGCGCGGATATCCACGGGCGCATGTTCGCCCCGGCGATGGGCATCGGCGAAGATCCCGCCACTGGGTCGGCGGCAGGCCCGCTCGGCGTCTACCTCCTGCGCCACGGACGCCTGACGCCCGACGAGACCGGGCAGACACGCGCACGGCTAGAGCAGGGCATCGAGATGGGGCGGCCCAGCGTGCTGGATATCGCCATCACAGGCAGCGTCGAACATATCGAGGATGTGCGCGTTGGTGGGGCTTCGGTGCTGATAGCCGAGGGCGAATTGTTGCTGCCCTAGTGCGCTTATAGCCTGCCTGGCTCCCCTCTCCCTTCAGGGGGAGGGGGCCCGGCCCGTATGTCATGGCAAGCACCGCGTTTCCGTCCATCCGTGATAGCATAGACGCTGAAGATCAGGCGCGGCTCGTGCGCCTGGGGTCAGGAGGGACTACACGGAATGCGGATCGCCGAACTGCTCGCGGCGTTGCCTGTTGCGGAGCGTCAAGGCGCTGAGGATGGCGAGGTGAACAGCGTCACCTACGACTCAGGCGAGGTAACGCCAGGCGCGTGTTTCGTCGCCATTCGCGGGGTGCGCACCGATGGCCACGCCTACATTGGCGAGGCGCTGGCGCGTGGCGCGACGCTCATAGTCGGCGAGGCGCCCGTCCCGCCTGACTTCCCCGCCGACCGGACGTATGTGCGGGTCGCCGATTCGCGCCGGGAGCTGGCCACGGTCGCCGCGCTGCTGGCGGGCCAGCCATCGCGCCAGATGGAGATCATCGGCGTCACCGGCACCGATGGCAAGACCACCACCAGCAACATCATCGATGCCCTCATGACCGCCGCTGGCCGACGCACGGGCCTGATGAGCACGGTTGACTTCAAGATTGGCGAGAAGCGCTGGGCTAACAACACGCGCTTCACCACGCTCGAAGCGCCCGAGGTGCAGACGCTGCTGGCGCAGATGCGCGACGAGCAGGTACAGTGCGCCATCGTCGAGTCAACCTCCAGCGGGCTGGCGCTGCACCGGGTTCACCAGATTGCCTACGATGTCGCCGTCGTCACCAACATCACCAGCGAGCATCTCGAATTGCACGGCACGCTCGAAGCCTATCGACGCGCCAAGGCGATGCTGATGGAGGCAGTTGACCCTGACCTGCACAAAGACCTCTCGTTCGCGATTCCCAAAGCCTGCGTGCTCAACGCCGACGATTCTTCGTTCAAGTATCTGAAGCCCTTTTGCCGCGTGCCGATTGTCAGCTATGGCATCGATGCCCCAGCCGATGTCCGCGCTGAGGAGCTGCGGCTGGGGCCGGACGGCTCGCAGTTCCGTGTCCGGCTGCCGGATGGCGTCGTCTTCGAGGTAGATACGCCACTGGTGGCGCGCTACAACGTCTCGAATGCGCTGGCGGCGCTGGCGGTCGGCTACCTGCACGGCCTCGCGCCGGAGTTGATGGCGCGGGCGCTCAAAGTATTTCCGGGGGTTTCCGGGCGGATGGAGCGCATCGAGCAGGGGCAGCCGTTTGCCGTCGTCGTCGACTATGCCCACACCGCCGATAGCCTGGAAAAGGTGCTGCGGGCGCTGCGTCCGCTCACACGCAACCGGCTGCTCGTCGTCTTCGGCTCGGCGGGCGACCGCGACCGGGTGAAGCGGCCCGTCATGGGCGGGGTCGCGGCGCGCGAGGCCGATTTCGCCGTGATTACCGACGAAGATCCGCGTGAGGAAGACGCGGCGTCCATTCTGGCGGAGATTGCGGCGGGCGCCGATGCGGCGGGCGCGCGGGAAGGCGAGCAGTATGTCTGTATCGTCGGGCGACGCGAGGCCATCGTCCGTGCGCTCTCGATGGCACGTGCCGGAGACACGGTGTTGCTGGCGGGCAAAGGACACGAGCAGAGCATTGTGATCGGGCGTGAAAAGCTCCCGTGGGACGACCGGCAGGTGGCGCGGGATGTGCTGACAGAACTGGGGTACTACCACTGAACGGCAGGTCGCATGCGGATTGCTCGTTTGCTTTTCCGGCGGTCATAGGCGCCGTTACCAGCCACGAAATCGTGCCGTTTAATTCAGTGAGTCGCGCCGTATACGGCTGGCATAGTTATCTGGCGGGGCGGGTGATAGATAGATGATAGAGTCATTCCTGGGTGCGTTTGCCACAGCGGCGCTGCTCTGCGCGCTCTTCTGCGCGCTGGCGTGGGCCTTGTTCCCCTGGTTCCGCAGCGGCGAGCGCAAAGAGGGCAACTTCAAGGCCGATCAATCGACAGGCGGTTTTCGCTTCGACTCCAAGAAGAAAGAGCTCAAGAAACAGCCGTTTCGGGTGAGTAGCAGCGAGCTACCGCTCGTCGGCGGCCCGGCGCTGGTGCTTGCGACGATGGCCGCGTCGCTGGGGTTCGCCTTCTGGCTGGGGCTTGATACACCGGAATGGCTGCTGCTCGTCCTGCTGCTCGTGGGTATCGCGGGATATGGCTTTATCGGTTTTATTGATGACTGGCAGAAAGTGCATCGCGGGGTTGGTATCACCGAGGTACAGAAGTTCGTCGGCGTACTCATCGTCTCATTGGGCATCGGTGTCGCCTTCAACCGTCTGATTGTCACCCGCTATCTTTCGGCGCGCTTGCCCTATCCGCCTTATAGCGATATCCCGCTGCTGGGTGATGTCCTGCGGGACGCCCATTTCGCCTGGATCATCTTCTTCATCGGGATTACCGTTCTCGTCGGCGTCACCACGCCGCTCGCGGTGGACTTCGCCGATGGCATGGATGGCCTGTGCGGCGGGCTGCTGGTGAGCGCGTCGCTGGCCTTTGCCGTGATCCTGCTCTTCCAGAATCAGAAAGACCTCTACCCACTGGTGGTCGTCTCGCTGGCGGTGGCGGGCGCATCGCTCGGCTACCTCCCGTTTAACTGGCCGTCTCCCTGGCGCAATCGCGTCCCGGGGCGCAAACGGCGCGCGCGGCTCATCATGGGCGACACCGGCTCGCTGGGGCTTGGCGGCGCGCTGGCGCTGGTCGCGATCATCAGCCGCCTCGAAGTCCTGCTCATCATTATCGGCGGAGTTTTCGTGCTGGAGGGGCTCTCGGCGCTGGTCTCGGCGCGCATCCTGGTCAAGTTCTTCCGCCGCTTTCTCTTCCTCGAACGCTTCGGCGATACCAGGGGTTTTCCGCATACCGAGTTCCCGCTGCCGTTCCTGGCGACGCCGATGCACCACCACTATGACCTGCTCAACTGGAACCGCGAGCGGCTGGTCTATATAGCGTGGCTGCTGGGCGCGGCGCTGGGGCTGCTGGGGGTCGCCAGCGTGAGGGCGCCCCTCACCTGGGAGCGCTACCTGGCGCGCCTGGTGGCGCTGGTGGTGCTGGTTGCCGTCTGGCAGCTTGGCCCCCGCACCAAGCTCTTCTTCCTGGGGCTGGCGCTCAAGCGGACCGATGCGCCGAATAGCCCGCGCCGTATTGGCCTTTTCTATGGCTATCCTTATAAGCTCTTTGGCCGGCGCCTCTATCACTGCGTCGACCTGACCAGCGTGCGCGAGACCGATCTGACCAGCCCAGCGGAAGATCTCTCGCTCTGGCAGCGGATGAGTGTCTTCGATGCGCGCTCGCTGCTGGGATTCTACTGCTATCGTACGGGCGCGCTGGAAGACGCCTGGCGGGTATGGGACCGCCTGCCGCGTCCCAATCTGGAGGTGCGCCCGGAAGTCGAGGAGCTTATCAACGAGGTGCGCCACCAGATTGCGCTGGACGATGTGGAGAACGATCTCTCAGAGCGCGCGCCGCTCTCCGCGGATGATCCAGGCAGCGCGGGCACATGGCGCACGACAGCGCCACCATCGCCCCGGCCGCGCTCCAGCCCGCCAGGCATCCCGGCGCAGGTTGATCTGGCGAATTCGTCGACACCTGCTAACTCGGTTCCCGCGCCGTTCTGGAACCCTTCCAGTTGGGCCTCTGCGATGGCGCCTGTTGATGGGCAGCCCGCCGATCCATCGGCCACATCGCCTTCTCGCCCCGTCATGCCCAATGCCAATGCGCCTGAGAATGCCAATGGAGCCAGTGGCGTGTCGGCGACGACATATCCTCCGATACCGGCTCCGGCGACGCAGCCGCCACGTCGGACCGAGGATGGCGCGGCGAGCGGCGACTAGTTCCGGCCCCGGCGCTGGCGTGATATACTTTGTGACGGCTCTGACGGAGCGCTGCTCTGCGGGGCCGTCTCTCGTGTGCGGAACTATGGGTTGCGACGACGCGACCATGCAAGGAATTGCACACTGTGATTTCAGCGAAATTGGAGACGCCAGATGGCGCTAACGGTTGGTATCATCGGCCTGCCCCTCTCGGGTAAGACGACACTCTTCAACGCCCTGACGCGCGCGGGCGCGGAAATATCAGGCTATCCTACCAGCACGGTGCAGGCAAACCGCGCGGTGGTCCAGGTGCCGGACGAGCGGCTGATACGGCTGGCGGAGATCTTCCACCCGCGCAAGGTCGTGCCAACCGCGATCGAGTTCGTGGATGTGGCGGGCATCGGCCAGGAAGCCGCCGGGGCAAAGCACGAAGGGCTGAGCGCGGAGTTCCTTGGCCACATCCGCAATGCCGACGCGCTGGCGATTGTCGTGCGCTGCTTCGAGAATCCCCAGGCGCCCCATCCGGCAGGCAGCGTCAATGCCACGCGAGACCTGGATGACCTGATGGCGGAGCTGGCAATCACCGACCTGGCGACGGTAGACAAGCGCATCGATTCCACCAGCCGCAAGGCGAAATCTGGCGACAAGAAGTTTGGCGAGGAGCTGGAATTCCTGCGGCGGCTGCGCGACCACCTCAACGAGGGCCGCCCGGCGAGCGAGCTGCACTATAGCACGCTCGATGAGAACGTCCTGCGCGAGCTCTTCCTGCTGACAATGAAGCCGCGCCTCTACGTGGTGAATGTCGGCGAGGATATTCTGGGCGAGGCGGGGACGCTGGTGGAGAGCGCGGCGGCCACCCCGGCGACGGGCGAGCTGGCGTGCGTGGCGGCGGCGCGGGATCGCGCGCGGGCCGAGGGCGCCGAGATCGTCGCCGTCTCCGCCAAGCTGGAGGCGGAGCTGGGCGAGCTGGGCGAGGAGGACGCCGCCGAGTACCTGGCCGCGCTGGGCCTGCCTGCGTTGGGCGCTGACCGGGTGATTCAGGCGGGCTATCGCGCGCTCAACCTGATCTCGTTCCTGACGGCGGGTGAGGATGAGGTGCGCGCCTGGACGGTGACGCAAGGGTCGAAGGCGCCTGCCGCCGCAGGCAAGATTCATACCGACTTCGAGCGTGGCTTCATTCGCGCCGAGGTAGTCCACTACGACGACCTGATTGCCAACGGCGGCTCGATGAAGACGGCCAAAGAGCACGGCCACGTCCGCCTGGAGGGCAAAGACTATACCGTGCGCGACGGCGATATCATCGAGTTCCGCTTTAACGTCTCGAAATAAGCGCTCCCGGCCCGCGGCCACTCTCATCAATACCCAGGAGAGCCGGGCTGAGCGAGGCTACGAAGTGTGATACAGCCCGCGTAGCTCGGCCTTTGCCTGCTCCAGCACCTTTCGCCGTTCTGGTGGAAGCGTGTTCCCAGCGCGATTGATGTAGAACGTTAGCATCGACATGGCCGAGTGATATGGTGAGCTCTTCCGCCTGGAGCTCGTTTCAGCTGAATGTTGGAGCGAGCGTGCGATGCGCTGAGGATCGTCCCAGGTAAAGACCCCCGGCTCCAGATCCAGCGCGTTACTTTTACGCGTCACGTCGTGTGACCATCGGCGTCCCATAGCGAATCCCTCCGCTACTAAAGCATTGTCTCTGTATCGTCAGGGCCGGATTTGCTTGTTTTCGGCCCACGCGATCAGTCTCCATAGATACATCATAGCAAAGCGAGGTAGCGTGCTTTGCCCAGCTTCTACAAGATACTGGTGAGGCCTACCGAGCCTCTCCCCGGCGCGGGCGAGGGGTGAAGCCCGCGGACAGGGAGAGGCAACGGACAGGACGCTACTCCGTGCGGAGCGCGGTGATCGGGTCGAGCCGGGCCGCGCGCACGGCGGGATAGAAGCCGAAGATCAGCCCTACCGCCACGCTGGTGCCGACGGCAAGCGCGATGGCGATCAGGCTCAGCACGAAGGGCAGCTGGAAGGCGTGGGTCAGCGCGAGGCCGCCCGCCAGCCCAATCGCGATGCCAATCACGCCGCCCGCGAGGCTCAGCGTCAGCGCCTCGATGAGGAACTGGTTGCGGATATCACTCCGGCGCGCGCCCACCGCCATACGAATGCCGATTTCGCGGGTGCGCTCGGTGACCGAGACCAGCATGATGTTCATGATGCCGATACCGCCAACAATTAGCGAGATCGCCGCGATGCCGATCAGCAGCACCGCCAGCGTCTGCGCCGACGCCTGCGCTGTCTGCACGAACTGGGTCGGGCTGCGCACGGTGAAGTCGGCTGTCGCGCCATCGGCGATATTGTGGCGCTCGTCGAGCGTCGTCGTGATCTCCTGCTGCGCGGTATCCACATTATCGGTCGAATCAACCTGCGCCTGAATCTGCCCGACGAATTGCGAGTTGTTCAGCCGCTGCTGCGCCGCGCTGAAAGGGATATAGACGACATCGTCCTGATTGCCCAGGCCCGACGCGCCCTTCGATTGCAGCACGCCAACTACCTGATAGCTCTGCCCGTTGATGAGCACCGTCTGCCCTAGCGCATCGGTTCCGCTGGGGGTGAAGAGGTTCTGGACGACTGTCTGGCCGACGACCGCGACCGGCTGGCCATTCGACTCATCGCCGCTGCTGAACCACGAGCCTTCGGACATCTGCCAGTTGCCGATGGCCTGCATGCTGGGATAGACGCCCTGCACGCGCGTGTTCCAGTTCTGCGTCCCCGCGATCACCTGGGCGCTGGCGCTAATCACCGGGCTGACGTTGGCGACGTGCGGCAGCGATGCCAGCGCGTCGGCGTCGGTCTGCGTCAGCGATTGGAGGCTGCCCGCGCCACCGCGCACCCCGCCAGTGGTGGATGAACCAGGCGTAATCGTCAGGACGTTCGTGCCGAGGCCAGCCACGCGCGCGTTCAGCACGGCGCTCGTGCCCTGTGTCAGTGTGACGACTGAGATCACCGCGGCGACACCGACAATCACGCCGAGAATCGTGAGCAGTGACCGCAGTCGGTTGGCCCAGAGCGCACCCAAAGCGCTCCGAACGCTGGAGTTGAGCATCAGCCCGCGATGAAGATGAGCTGGTTTCCCGCCCGTCCCCGTCTGCCGCTGGCGCTGGGCCGTCGCCTTGTCTTGCTGCGGCGCGGGCGCGCGGAGGTCAGATGTGGTCATACGGACTCCTCCTCCCGCCACGACGGCGCTTCAGTCACGTGGGTCACTCCGGGTAGGCCACCGGCAAGCTCGCTGGCGGCGACGCGCGGCGCATGCACTGATGTGTCGTGCGCGATCAGGCCGTCGCGGAAAGCGATCTGGCGCTGGGCGTAGGCGGCGATATCCGGCTCGTGCGTTACCAGCACTACCGTCAGCCCCGCCTTGTTGAGCCGCTGTAGAATCGCCATGATCTCGACGCTGGTATGGGTATCGAGATTGCCGGTCGGCTCATCGGCGAGCAGCAGCGCTGGCCCGTTGACGAGCGCGCGCGCAATCGCTACCCGCTGTTGCTGGCCGCCCGAAAGCTGCGCGGGCTTGTGATCGAGCCGGTCGCCCAGCCCGACCAGCTGGAGCGCGCGCCGCGAGCGATTGACCCGCTGCGCCTCGGCCATGCCAGTATAGAGCAGGGGCAGCGCGACATTGGCGAGCGCGTTCGACCGCCCCAACAGATTGAATCCCTGAAAGACAAAGCCGATATGGCGGTTGCGTAGATCGGCGATAGTATCGGCTGGCAGGCGGCTGACCTCCTGCCCGTTGAGCCAGTAGCGCCCGCTGGTGGGCGTATCGAGCAGACCAAGCAGATTCATCAAGGTGGATTTGCCTGAGCCCGACGGCCCAGTAATCGCCACGAACTGGCCGCGTGGGATCGTGAGCGTCACGCCACGCAGCGCCGGGACGCGCGTCTGGCCGAGTTGATAGACCCTGCGTAGATGCTCGATCTCGATCACGGATCGGATGCGGCTCTGGGCGGAGGGCGTATCTGGCCCAGCGGTCGCGCTGTCCGATGCTGAAGTCTTCTCCATCGATCAACCGCCGTTTCCGCCGCGACCACCCGCGCCGCCGCCTGCGCCACCTGCGCCGCCGCCGAACCCGCCACCGAATCCGCCGCCACCAAAGCCGCCACGGCCTGTGCCTGTGCCGGTAGAATTGGAGCTGGTGCTGAGGTTGATGGAGCCGTTCTGCTCGCCGACGACGACCGAATCACTGGCGTTCAGGCCCGCCAGCACTTCATAGACCGTGCCATTGCTCAGGCCGAGCACGACCGGCTTGACGACCCACTGGTTATTGTTACGCTCGACCACCCAGGCGACCGTTGGATTATCCTGGCTGACCTGGCTGTTCTGCTGTTCGAGCGTCGTCAGCATCTGGCGGCCCTGCGTGCGGACGCTCTGCAACTGAGACAGCGTCAGGAATCCACCGGCGTTGGTGTTGGCTGCCGCCCGCGCGAAGGTGATGGCGCTGGCGGGGAGCAGCAGCACGTTGATGCGCTGCGCGCGCGTGATGGTCACGTTGGCGGTCATCCCGGTGAACAGGTTCGCCCCCTGCACGGTGGTGGTATCAACCGTGATGGTGACCGGATAGGTCACGACGCCGGACGATGACGTTCCGACCTGCGAGACGGCGCTGACGGTCCCGCGGAAGATGCGGCTGGGGTAGGCGGTGACGGTGAAGGTCGCCGTCTGACCGTTGGCAATGCCACTGATATCGGCCTCATTGACGCTGGTCGTGATATGGAGGGAGGAATTGTCCGCGATCTGGATGAAGCCGCTACTCGAGCTGGAGGATGTCGAGGAGCCGCTGGAGCCGCTGCCAGGCGTTTCGCCGACCGCGCCGTTGATCGCCGTCACGACGCCTGCATGCGTCGCTTTGAGTGTGGCATTCGCGAGGTTGGCTTTGGCGGTAGCTAGTTGCTGGGCGGCGGAGGCATACTGATTTTCGGCCAGCTGCACACAGTCTACCGGAGGATTGCTGCTGCTATTGCACTTGTCGAGCGACTGCTGTTCCTGGTCATAGGCGATATAGGCCTGAAGCTGCGCCTGGCTGACGGCGTTCTGCAAGGCTGTGGCATCCAGTTTGGCCAGCGTCTGCCCCGCCTTGACGGTCTGCCCGACCGCGACATCGATCTCGGACACCGTGCCGCTGGTCGCGAACGAGAGATTATAGAGATTGGCCGAGACCGGGCCAGTGCCGCTCACCGTAAGTGCCAGATTGCCCTGTCGCACGATCCCGTATTGGTAGGTGGTCGCCTTCTGCGCGCTGGCCAGTCGCGTGCCAACGATACTTGCCACCACGGCGAGAAGGATGACCCCTGAGATGATGGGCACCCAGCGATGCCGCCACCATGGCGTTGGCAGCGGCGTCGTCTCGCCTCCCTCACCGTCGAATTCGAGGAGATCGAGATCGTCATGCGGCAACGGCTGCGGGGGAGATTCATTCGAGGAGTTTTCAGTCAGCGCTTCCTCGCGATGAGACGATACACCCTGCTCTTGCCATGGTTCAAGCATAGAAAACGCGCCTCCACTTTCCCATCACTCTGCTGTCACTTTTCCATTGCAATCTCATTCCACATGCGCTTCCTGCGTAAGCCGTTGTACCGTCCCCTTCCATCTATAGTGCTGATGGTAGATGTGATGGTCATAGGAAGAAGATGTGAGATTATTCATGAGTTTCGGACCGGTCGCCTAGCCCTGGATGGCGATCATGACACAGAATGTCGCGGCGACGACTGAAATACGTAGGCTGGGCGCTCGCATGCGCGACTCCTCTGGCCCAATGGCTGATGATGAATCGGGGCGAATCGAGCCGGTATATCCGGCAAGACACGATCATAGATGATACGTAATTGGGCGTACTCGTCTCATGAAGAATGCCGAGCCAAAATGTGAGAGCCATAGGAAGTAGATGAGAGATTTTTCATCTTTGGACGGTTGTAGAAGAATAGCTGTTTTAGAATGCTGGTAGCGATCTGGTGAACGAATGGAGAAGCACCGCATGACGATCTACTTCTACAGTCCGCGCGAGCAGCCATACGGCTGCCTCTCCAACTTCTCGCGCCATGGCATCTCGATGGACGATGTCTGGTGGCCGACGGTGGAGCACTACTTTCAGGCGCAGAAGTTCGCAGGTGAAGCGCATGCCGACTATGTCGAGCGGATTCACCGCGCGGCGACACCCAAACAGGCGGCGGAATTGGGTCGCTCGCGGAGCATCCCCCTGCGCGCCGATTGGGAGCAGGTAAAGGACGCGATCATGCTGGCGGCGGTGCAACGCAAATTCGAGACGCATGAAGCCATACGAACGATACTGCTGGCGACAGGCAACGAGGAGATCGTCGAAAATGCGCCCAGAGACTACTATTGGGGTGGCGGCGCGGATGGCAGCGGCCTGAACCGGCTCGGCACGGCGCTGATGGAGGTGCGGGCGCGGCTATGCCATGCGGGCTCCTGATAAGCATCTGATCGGCAGCGGAGGCGCTACCGCTACGGCAGACTTGCCGGGTGGTGCGCTCCAGTGACCGTGCCGACGGCGGACGGAGCCGCTACCTGCCATTGCTCGATCACTGGAAAGTCTACCCCGGGAACCTCGCTCCACAATGCCGAGGTGTCGAAGCCCGTGCTATCCGCATACCATGCGGGCAGACCCCCGGCTGCGGGATCGTGCTTCGTCGCAGCGCCGCCACTCAGGAAGCCAGTATAGACCAGAGGGTCAGGCGTGGACGGTATACCAATAAGCAGGCTGTTGCTCGTTACCGCGGCTACCTGCTTCTGATCTGGCGCGATGGCGAGATAGGCGTTGGCATTGGAGATGGCCCCAGCGAGTATCGGAGTGGGCGTGCCTGGATTGTTGGTGGCGACGACCTGAAACTCGGATGTCGTTTTGACGGCAGGATATCCGGGCGGGTTGTTCAGCGGGCCGCCAGCGACAAGAGTCCGCTGGTATGCCAGTGTCTTTCCGTCTGCGGTGACGTCCCAGCCCATGGCGTCTACCTCACCATGATAGTAGTCGGGGCAGCTCGCGGTCTCGCCGAGAGAATAGGGCTGGCCAACCTGTGTCTGGGTGGTCAAGCTATAGCGTTTGAGCGATGCGCCACCGAGAAACCAATACAAGGTCGTATTCCCCGGGCCAGGCGCACAGGCCTGGAACTGCTTCATCTGTAAAAGCGCAAGATAGAATAGCGTGTCGCAGCGCACGACGCCTTGGATGGCGGTGGTCACTCCAGGCAAGGGGGTAAGCGCCTGCGTGGTCAGGGTATAGCGATAGGTCGTCGTCTTGGAGGCGCTCGTCCCTCCAATCTCCAATGGGGCGGGCATCACAGCGAAGATCAAGAGATCGTTGTTGTCTGCCCAGGCCAGGCTACGCTCACGAGCCCACTCCATCTCGATTGGCGACGCCATCTGCATGTTCGCCGGGAGTTGCACCTGAGTGGCAACATGGGTGCTAGTGTCCACGATAAAGGGATATGACATGACCCCGGCCGGGTTTGTGACCTCCACCAGGGTAGCGAGGTGTTTTCCGTCTGGCGTCCAGGTGGTAAATCCTGGCCTGGTAGGGGCCATGACATCTTCAAATGGCAGGCCGAGCGGATAGCTGAAGTTACTGATCTGGCTGACCGGACCACCGTTGATTGTGCCCACGATCTGCCGATTGGAGTCCACCCAGGAGTGAGCTGTTGCAGTGGGAGTTGTCCCACAGACCTGATTGAGCACGGATGGCGGAGTGCCCGCTGGCGTAATACCGCTCGAGGCCACACACCCGGATAGGATGGTTGCGCTGAGCATGGCGCATCCCAGGACGAAACACAGGCGCGTGACGAACCTTCGCATGCTTTGCGTGCCCTTTCAAAAGGGAGTCTGGCAGCCAGCGGTGGCGCGGTAAAGCAAGTGTACGCCTGGCGCGCCTGGCGCTGCTGTGAGCAAGCTCACACTCGTTAAGCGAATATGCTGAAGGTTTTACAATGGCATAACTGGAGTTTGCTGGTCGCGCGGGCGCTCCATGCAGGCTACTGGTGGGAGATACGCACTCTCCACGGCATAGCAATTATAGTCTTGCAAGAAGTGACGTTCGCAGCGGAGAAGGATTGGCAAAAGTGATGTTACTCTCAGCGCCCGGAGTCGCGCTCGCGGCGATCCTGCTCACAGCGCCTGGCGTGCTCTGGGCGATCTCCTACTATCCCTCCGGCTCGTATGCCACGCGGGTCGCCGTTGGCCTGGCGCTGGGGCTGGCGTTTCAGTGGCATGTCTGCGCGTTGCTCGCCGCTGGACCCGGCATTACGCGGCTCACCGTCACCCTTGCGACGAGCGTCGGCCTACTCATCGCGGGCGCACTGGCGTGGCGCAAGCGTCATACTTTCCGCCTCAGGCAAGCGCCGTGGAAGTCGCGGCATGCCTGGCTGCTGCTGGCAATCCTCGGCGTATCCACAGGAATCTCCGCGATCCCGCTGGCGGTGCATAGCATTCCGCAGGGATGGGATCCCAGCTTCCACACGCTGCTTGCCAGCACCACTGTCGCCACGGGCCGTCTACCCACGTGGGCGCCCTATGAGCCGATTCCGCTGAACTATCCCTATGGCCCGCACGTCTTCATCGCCGAAATCAGCCTGCTCACTGGCATCGCGCCCGATCAGGTCTTCGGTGTGCTGCTCAATCTGCTGACCCCACTCGCGACCGGGCTGGCGCTCTATGGCTTCGCGCGGCAGGCGTGGCGAGACGCCGGGGCTGCTCTGGGCGCGGTAGCCGCCTATGCATTCCTGGGCAACTGGGGCAGCCTGGATTACGGCGCCTGGGGAGGGCTGCCGAACGCGCTTGGCTGCTTCCTTCTGCTGGCGTTTCTGCTGGTATTCTTCGCGCGCGGCGCTGAGTGGACGCGCGTCCTCGTCGGCGGGCTACTGCTGGGCGCGCTTCCACTTGCCCATCATCATGTGACGCTGACCGCGGCATTACTCCTGGCTGGATATGGACTCGCCCTCGGCGTATGGGCGCTGGCGAAGCGTGGCCAACCCGCTGGTCGCCTCGCCGTGCATCAGCTGCGCCGCCTGGGTCTGACCGCGCTGGTCGCGTTCGTCACCGTCTCATACTATGCTGTGCCTTATCTCGCGCGCGCCCGCGATGTCGGAAACTCTGATGTTCTGCGCTATGCCGATCACTTTACGGGCCTGATCTCCGATAAAAATGGCTGGCTGCTCTGGGTAGTGGCGCTTGCTGGCATGGGATACGTAGCCATCCTCGCCCCGGAGCGAAATCGGATGAAATCGTCACTTCACATCCGGCGGACAGGCGCGCTGGCGTTCACAGTTGTTGCGAGTATCCTGCTGCTCCTGGCGTTTTTGCTTGGCTTCTATGGCTACCGCGCCTACAGCCTATGCGTCTATCACCAGCCCTACACGGCGTTTACCCCAACGCGCTTTCTTACCGACCTGACCTACTTTCTCGCCGTGTTTGCCGGTTTACCGCTCGCCCTGCTCTGGCGCTGGGCTCGCGCTGCTGGTATGGGCGCTGTGGACGCGATGCGCTGGCTGCGCGCGCGCTGGACGCGTCCAGCGCTTCGTGGCGTGATTGCGCTGGCGCTGCTTATCACCGCAGGCCTCACCATGCTTTCGCAGTTTGTGCCCGATCAGGGACATCTCGAACCGGGCGAGTCAGCAGCATTTGCCTGGATCGAGCGCTCAACGCCAGCGGATACGGTGGTGATGAACCTTGACCCGACGAACCGCTGGACGCCCTACTTTACGCGGCGTGAGGTGACGCAGACACCGATACCCACCAGCGAGTTCACATCGGGCTATGTCGCCGAGAAACGGTATCTCGCGGGTGTGTTGCTCTCGCTGCTTCGCGGCGACAGACTGATCGCGTTTGCCGCCGATGGCACGGCGCTGGCCGCGTTGGCGGCGCGTCCGGTCGCGCTGCTCAGCGACTCCCGCCTTCCGCCCGCCTGGAACGGATCGCTGCGGTTCCAGGCGACGCCAGAGCTGGTCTATATGCTAGGGAACGCCTTCGGCCAGACGCTTGAGCAGACACCCGCTGCGCGCTGGTGGAACGGACAACGGCCGCCGCCCGCTGGCTGGCAAACGTCTGAGGATCCCGCGGGGTGGGGCGCGCAGCCGCCAACGCTGCCTACCACTACGGGTAACGTCTATCTACGGCTGACCGTTCCAGGTGGAACGCCGTCGCCGTTGCGGGTGAGCTGTGAAGCGCCATCAGGCGGACGCCTCTTCATTGACGGCAAAGCAGTACCCGAGAGCTGCATTGGCTCATGGCAGACATTCCCGGAGCTCGCCACCCCAGGAACGCACCAGCTGGCGTTTCTGGCTCTTCCGGGGCGCGCGCTCGGCCCCTGGTTCGATGTGGCGGTCGTCATGGGTCGCAACTGACCGCCAGTCTCGCCATCTTCAATTCATTGCCTGGCCGCTCGACCGCCGAGCGGCACAGCTAACGCTTGCGCAGCAACCGCCAGATCAGGAACATGCCCACAGCAATGGGAATGATAGGCCAGAGCCTGCCCAGTATGCTCGCCACTGTGAGGGCAGGGCCGCCGATGAGCAGCGCTATGCCGATGAACGTCAGAATGCCGCCGGGAATCAGCGCCCACCAATGCCTGACCGGTGAGACGATCCAGGCCAGCGGGATAATGAGCAGGAAGCCAATCCCAAGACCCAGCAGAACAATCCCGCCCTGGGTTTCTCCTGTGGATGAGCTAAAGGCATACTGTGAGAGCAGAATGCCCAATCCCAGACCAGTCAGAATGCCACCGGGAATCATCGGACCAGGAAGACGAGCGAGCAGTCCCCAGACGATGAAGAGGACTCCCAAAATAGGCAGAATGCTTAGCCCAAGAATGCTGGAATTGGTGAAGGTCGCAAGCAGCATCAGCATGCCGAATACGATCAGGACAACTCCAGCGATCAGTCTCTGATCAGGGCGACGTTGAACGGGCGTTTGTGGTTGGGCAGGCGTTTCTGGTGCCTGAGGATTCATCTGAGGATTCACCTGAGTGTTCATGTTGGTCTCCTTGCCCGGCGCGGCGTGCACCAACCATACAATCATGTTATGTCCAGAGGCGCATGTGGGTGGTGGAGGCGCACTATCTGCCAACGCCATTGCAATAACACATCGCGCCTACAGCGGAGTCACAAGACAGTTGCCCTCGCTCACGAATGTCTCACAGTGGGGCGAAGAAAGTCGGAAAGGAAGAAGACTTGTAGGAGATGAGATCCGCCCGCGCAAGTTCGAGGAGCAGGTTTGGAGCGGAAGAGACACTTCAACGGTGTCTTATCCTGGGCGTTCCTCTCGTACTGGCCGTATGTATGCTCTCCATGTGAGGGCGCGGGCGGATGTTTTCGCACCCGCAGCATACCATGCCATGGGTGGCGGCGACTGGCAGATTTCTCACCAATATCAGGAACGCCTGAACCACTTTCTAGGGGGCCGGATGGCTTCACATCCTTCCGCAGAGTAGACGCGCGGTGTTAGGATAGAAGGCGACGCGAGAGCAAGACGTATCATGGCTGTGCGCACGGGACTGGGGAGTGGCGATGCATGAGGATGTGTTCTACTGGGAAGTCTCGGCAGACGAGTATCGCGCCATTTTCAAGGAAACCATCCACAGCCTCGATACCCATGAGGCCTGGGGGCATACGGGCATGTATGTTATGCGCGCCTATTCCTGCACGACGGTCTCAGGCGATAAGGCGCTCCGCATCACGCTACTGGACGGCGAGGAGTGGCTGGTGGTCGAGAAGGAGTAGGCGCAATCTTCAGCCGGTAGCCAGAAGTGGATGAGGAGTGGCTCCGCTGGAAACCGAACGCAAGCTATGCGGTTCACTTGTAGCGCTTTTCGTCAGCTGGGAATCCTAGATGCCCAGGAGCCAGGCATTGCTGGTCTTGTCACTCAAGAAGGTCGGCTGCCACGTTAACTTGGCCTGGTGGTCGCTCGCGGGAACCTGAAAGAGGATCTTCCCCTGGACACTCCCACCTGCCGCAAGAGTTCCAGCGCCCAGTTCCTGGCTCATGGGGACCGACGAGGGACCGAGTATTGACTCTGGAACAATATTCCCCGTACTCCACCAGGCATTGAAGGCGAAGGGATTATAGTCGTACTCAGAGGATGAGCTGTTGACGATTTTTACAGTCACGAGCACAAAGACGTTGCCGGTGTCCGGCTGCGCAAAATCGTCACCCGCTACCGTCTGCGCGGACATGAGCGTACAGGAGACGCCATCCACCGTAATGGTGTCGCCGACCTGCTTGACTTGCTTTGCCGAGCCCTGTGGTGTCGCGGTAGCGCCGCTAGTTGGGCTGCTCGAAGCGGTAGTTGCTGGACTATTGGCGTTATTGGCGCTATTCGTCGAAGTCCGGCTGGAGGCGATACTGGTTGCCGCGGCCCCTGCGCCAAATCCGCTGCAAAACAGAAGCAGTCCACCGCAGATAATGAGCAGCCATCCCCACCAGCGCAATCCCTTGTTCTGAGGCGGCGCGGCTGGAGGCGCAATGCCCATGGTGTACCCGGAGGGTTGGGTGTAAGGAGATAGTCCGTCAGGAGGCTGCTGACCAGGGGGAATGGTGGGATTGCTCAAATGACCGCTTCTCTCTCTACCTGGCGAGCTACACGATAATTACACAATTACACGCTACGTACGCCATAATCTCTAGGGCTCCCACGATACCATAACGGGCTCGCCCTGTCATCTATTCTGCCTGCATGTACCGATGAATCGCGTGATATGCGCATAGCTTGAGGTCATAATGGCTCCCGTGCCGCCTGGCGCGGAGCACGACGTGCACGGGTCTTCCTGAGAGATCGCGAGGGCGCCTGCATCGATGCCAGGTGATGGGCGAGGTCAGGTGATGGCCACGGATGCTCCGTAATCGCGGAGATCCAGCAGCCACACAGCCGCAGGTACGAGCGTAGCATCAGGGGCGGCCCCGCCGGGAATCGAACCCGGATGCTTGGTTTAGACGTTCGTTCATGGGCTGTGTGGATGTATCCTCACGTGTCCTCTGCGCCCATGAAATTGGCAATCATACGTATTCTAGTGTCCCGGTTCAACCTGTTGTGTCCTCACTCATTGGGGTGTCCGGTGGGGTGGGCGGACTTTTCATCGCTGGTCCCTGCGCAATTTTCGTCCGCTTGACCGCAGAGTTTGTCTCCTGAAACACGAAGCCGACCATGCTGGGAGAGCTATACGCCGTCTCGACACCTGCCAACCAGTGTGAGTCTTTTATCATCGCAGGCACCCCGCAGCCTTGCCGCTTCCCTGGCTCTCCGATAGAACTGGACGCTGAAGGGATTCAGAACTGGTCCTACCCTGTCTGCTCTTTCGAGGACCGCCTCGAGCGTCTCTGCAGCCGAGGTCTCTCTGCGCCTTAGCGCGGCTGCGAGATTGATCGCGGGCCGATAGTCCGGGTCGTCGGTGAGTGAGATCTGCATACCCGACTAGCTTCTGGCGGTCGGCACGCGGGCGGCGCCGCCGCCCGTGAGTCGGGCCGCGACGGCGACCGGGATGATCGTGACCAGGATCACGAACGACACGACGACGTTCACCTCCGGGAGCAGGACGCCGTGGCGGATCTGGCCGAAGATCCAGATGGGCAAAGTGCTTTGGGCGCCGGCAGTGAAGGTGGTCACGATGACCTCGTCGAATGACAGCGCGAAGGCCAGCATGGCGCCAGCCACGACTGCAGTCGAGATCAGGGGCAGCGTGATGTCGCGAAACACCTGAAAGTCGTTGGCGCCGAGGTCCATGGCGGCCTCGATCAGCGATCCCTGCGTGCGGCGAAGTCGGGCGAGCACGTTGTTGTAGACGACTACGATGCAGAAGGTTGTGTGGCCTATGACTACGGTCGCGAGCGACAGCGAGATGTTGTTGAAGCTGAAGAACGTGTTCAGCGCGATGCCGGTGATGATGCCCGGCAGGGCCAGAGGCAGGATGAAGAGTAGGCTCACTATCTCGCGGCCGAAGAACCGGGTGCGGTGGATCGCGAACGCGGCGCAGGAGCCGAGGACGAGGGCGATCGCCGTCGCCAGGAACCCAGCCTCGAGCGACACGAGCAAGGCCGACCGCACGTTGTCGTCGTTCCAAGTAGCGCTGAACCACTTGAGCGTCAGCCCGGGAATGGGCCAGCTCTGGATGTTCGAGGTGTTGAACGCGTACAAGAAGATCAAGAGGATCGGGATGAACAGGAACAGCATGATGAGGACGGCCCAGAGCCGCAGGAAGATGCGAGTGCCGACGCCTTCCATCGTTTACCTCCCGTCCTTTACAGTGCCTCGAAGGCGCCCAGCTTGTAAGCGATCGTCAAGTAAACGACCATGATCGCCACCGGCACCGTGGTCAGCGCGGCCGCGAACGGCACGTTGTTGGCGATGCCAATGTTGGCGTAGACGACGTTGCCGATGAAGTTGGAGCTTGCCCCGCCGACCAGCAGCGGCGTGATGAAGTCGCCAAGCGTCAGCGAGAACGTAAAGATCGATCCGGCGACCACGCCCGGCAGGGCCAGCGGGAGGACCACGTCGCGCACGGCGCGCCAGCGGGGGGCGCCGAGGTCGGCCGCCGCATCGAGCAGCGACTCGGGCACCCGTTCGAGCGCGGCATAGGTTGGAATGACCATGAATGGCAGCCAGATGTAGGAAAAGACGAGCCACATCGCGGTGTTTGTGTAGCCGATGTTCGCGGGGGGCAGGCCAATTGATTGAAGGCTCCAGTTCAGAATGCCGTCGTGGTTGAGGATCAGGATCCAGGCGTAGACGCGGGCGAGGTAGCTCGCCCACAGCGGCAGCAGCACGGCGGCGAACAGGAGGGTCTGCACGCGCCGCGATGCCACGCGCGCCATGTAGTAGGCGAGAGGAAAGGCGAGCACCGCATCAGTGATGGTGACCAGCGATGCGATGAGGACGGTCCGGCCAATGATCGACCAGTACGTCGAGTCAGTCAGGATGATCCGGAAGTTGTCGAGGTTCCACTGCTGGACGATCTGGGTCGTGAACGGGTTGATCGTCCAGAAGGCGGTGATCAACAGCAGCGCGAGAGACGCGAAGTAGATCACCACGAACCACGCCAGCGGCGGGGACAGGAGGAGCAGGGGACGCAGCCACGGCAGGCGCCACAGGACGCCAGAATACCGGACGGCCCCGGCGCCCTTGGGACGAGGCCGTCGCACCGCTTCTATCGCCATGCGGCTACCCCTTGATCGTCGTCCAGGCGGCGACCCACTGCGCGTAGGGCACGCAGTTGTTGGTTCCATCGTCGCAGGTCGCCAGCGGCGTCTTCCAGAAAGCGATGGTGCTGAAGTACGCGCTGCTGGTCTGGTCGGCGTGGTATTTTGCGCACGAGCCAGCCTGCAGGGTCTCCATCACGGCGCATGCCTTGCTGTTCACTGGCGTCTCGCCGAAGGAGAGAGCTTGCTCGGCCTGCACCTGGGGGGTGCTCACCCACTTGGCCCAGAGGTAGGCGCAGTTGGGGTGAGGAGCTTTGGTCGCCAGCATCCACGTGTCGGCCCACCCTGTGGCGCCCTCCTGTGGGATGGTATCGTCGGCCGGTGCGCCGGCTGCCTTGAGGGTGATCGTCTGATACGGCCAGCTCGCGCCGACGACGGCGTCACCGTTCTGGAACAGGGAGATCTCATCGGTGGCGAGCGACCAATAGTGCTTGATCAGCGGCTGCTGCTGCTTGAGTAGGTTGACCGCCGCGTCGAACTGCGGCTGCGTCAGCTCGTAGGGGTCCTTGATGCCAAGGCTCGGCTGCGACTTGCTGAGGTAGAGCGCCGCGTCGGCGATCTGGATGGGGTTGTCGGGCACCGTGATCCGGCCTTTGTAAGCGGAGTCGTAGATGACCGACCAGCTGGTCGGCTTGTTGGGAAATACCTTGGTGTTGTAGAGCAGCGTGTTGGGACCCCACTGGAGCGAGACGCCGTAGTGCACGCCGTTGATCGTGTTAAACGGCGGGTTCTGGAAATATGTCTGGAAGTTCTGCCAGTCGGGGATCAGGCTGACGTTCATGGGCTTGACGTCGCCCCCGTAGATTAGGCGCAGGTCCGCGTCACCGGAAGCCGAGACCATGTCCCACTGCCCGCCGCCGCCGTTCTTCATCAGGCTGACCATCTCGTCCGACGATCCGGCGGGGTGTTGGTTGACCTTGCAGCCGGTCGCCTGGGTGAACGGGTCGACCCACGATTTGTCGGCGTAACCGTCCCACAGGATCAGGTTCAGCTGACCCTCGCCGGCGCCGATGGTAGTTTGCGGCTTCATGTTCGCCGTTGGCGGCTGCTGCGTCGTGGGCCTGGCAGTGCCGTTACTGGTACCGCTGGTACCGCATGCGGCGAGCAGCAGTAGCGACGCCGCTGCCAGAGCGCCGAACTTCATGGACTTCATACCCCGCCCCATCGACCAAAACTTCCGGCTGAGGGCCCCTGACTTTAGCCATGGGGGTGAAAGCCGGGCCGCCCTCAGGCGGCGGATCGTACCGTACACTTGATTCTCACATGCCTGCATGCTATACTCCCTGGTGAACGGCAGGACGGGGGCACCGCCAGCGCGTAAATGATCGGTCCCTGCGGGTGGATACCGTTCTCCGATACCCGCACCGAGAGGGGCATCCCGAAAGGATACTGGGTCGCGAGAAGCCCCGGCTGCAAGGCCAGGGGAGTTGTCACCTCTCACTTGTTGAGCACATACGTGTGGTCCGCCGTCCAGGCCAGGCGGACCGGCTGGCCTTCAAACTTCTGGGCGTCGTCCTGAGCGTCCATGTTCTGACGCACCGCTACCAACTGCTCCCCGCGATCGAGGTGCACGATGTAGCGTGTCGTCATGCCCGCGTAGATGACCTGCTCGACGCGCCCCGGCTCGACGGTCATGCCGACATCGGCCGGCTCGCCTTCCGCCAGCATGCGGATCTTCTCCGGCCTCACAACAAAGCGGACGCCGTCGCGGAGGAGGATATTGGAGATGCCGATGAAGTCGGCGACAAACTCGGTCGCGGGCTGCTCGTAGACCTCCACAGGGGTACCGATCTGCTGGATCCGGCCGCTCGACATCACCGCTACGCGGTCGCTCATGGTAAGCGCCTCCTCCTGATCGTGGGTGACGTAGACGAAGGTGATGCCAACCTCTTTCTGGATCTGCTTCAACTCGATCTGCATCTCCTGGCGCAGCTTGAGGTCCAGCGCTCCGAGCGGCTCGTCGAGCAGTAACACCTCGGGCTCGTTGACAACGGCGCGCGCCAGCGCGACGCGCTGCCGCTGCCCGCCCGACAACTGATTGGGGCGGCGGCCGCCGAGCCCACTGAGCCGGACCATGTCGAGCGCACGCTGGACCCGCATGTCGCGGGTTTGCCTCGCCACGCCCTTGATGCGCAGCCCGTAGCCGATGTTGTCCGCCACTGACATGTGCGGGAAGAGCGCGTAGTCCTGGAACACAGTGTTGGTCTCGCGCTGGTAGGGAGGGATGGAGGTGACGTCTCGGCCAGCCAGCTCGATGCGGCCAGAGTCCGGTCGCTCGAACCCCGCGATCAAACGCAGCAACGTGGTCTTGCCCGATCCCGAAGGTCCGACCAGGGTGAAGAACTCACCCTGGTCGACCACGAGATCGATGCCATCAACGACGACGACGTGCCCGTAGTTCTTCCGAATGGCCTCGAGCTTGAGTGCCGGGCCTTTCGCGGCGTCAGTCATGGGGCCTCCCACGACGTGCTTGATCTGCCTGTACTCCTCGAGCGAATAGATCCCCATGTCCTTTCCGTAGCCGCTCTGCTTGTAGTCGCCGTGCGGCATCTCGTTCACAGGCGGGATGTGCTTGCTGATTCATACCGTGGCGAACTGCAGTTTGCGGGCAAAGCGCAGTGCAGCCGGACTCGCGCCGAGCTTGGCTAGTTGCTGAGCGTCACGCTCACGTTACTCGGCCTGCACTGCCGCCTGGTTGTCGGCTGGCATGTCAGCTATGCTGTTTCTCCCTTACGGTGGCCGCGCCAACGTACCATCCGCCTGCGCCTCTCCGGTGAGCTGACCTTATGACGGATTGGAGGAAGTATAGTGGGGAGACCAGCGAGCTAGAAATGGCCGAAGTACCACACATCTCGACCGCCCTATTGGCCACTGTGTCTAAACCAAACGGCGCATGCGCTGGGCGGCGCCCGCGCCTCAGAGGTAGCCTGTGCGCGCCTGGGTACGCTAAACTGGCGCAGCGAACAGTCTGGTGAGCGGCGCGGGAAGCGGGGAAGTGGGAAAGGCGATTGGGCCGCTGGCGAAGGTGGCGACGTCGCGCACGGCGAGGCTACTTAAATTACCGATTCTACAAAGGGAGCACTCTCTCTGATTGGGAGTACATACAAGAAACCTGGAGAAATCCGGGTCAACCAGAGATCAACAACAATTACTGGAGACACATTCCATCAGGGGATTTCTACCATCACCATTAACTACGACCCATGACCTTCACGTCTCATGGGCAGACATCAGACCGAGAGTGTGATGGTATACTGGCTCTGATAAGTCACGTCGTATGGGTTCGTAGGAGAGAGGCGAATGTCGCTAGACTACCGGACGACCTTGCTCCAACTCACGCAGCTGTGGTACGACGAGACGCCAGAGAGCCTCCAGGCGTTCCATGTCCTGCTCGCACTCCTAGAACGCGAACGGGGCAGTGGACCGAGGTCTGCACGCGGCCACGCTATGGAAGGCGGCACCTTAGGAAAGTGTGTCTGGGGCGACTTCAGTCAAAAATTGGCCGACTCGGAGTTCCAGGACACTGAGACCATTGATGAGATCGCAGCATACGTCACGCATCGCCGTCCGTACCATGGACGCGCATATATCTGTTCCGATTTTCGGCCCGAGATGAGCGAAGAACTCCTGCACCTGCACGAGGAAACGGCCGCCTTCCTGGAGGCGGTACAGGATCGGACGTTCATGGTACAGACCGAGCGCGACGCGTTGCAAACGCGCCGTGAGCGCCTGATTGCCACCTGGCAAGCGCTTCCCCAGCCGATGAACTGGGAACAACGCACGGTATGTGCCGAGGTCGTTCGTCAGGTCTTCGAGTTACTCATCGTTCAGATGTACTTTCCCGGGCGAAGCGTTGAGGTGTGGGCGCGAGCGCCTTTCAATATGATGATGGACATGAACAAATATCCTCATCCTATCCTGCTTCCGTTCATTCTGTGGGGGCAGCGCGCACTCAATGCGCTGCGAGGGACTGACCTCGTGCAACTCTCGTGGGTGTATGAAGAAGGCCATATCGCGTTCTCGCTCATCTGATGAATGAGGGGCAAGTGCGCCAAGGCACCGCGAGCGGTCGGAACGCATGTGATCTTTTCATTGCTGGGTTGTGCTTTTGCGCGGGTCAGCTCACTGATGGGGTGATTCCGCTCGGTGCGCTGCGCATGCTCGGAGGGATGGCAGACATTGATGATGCCGCCGCCTCGGCGGAGCGGTTGGTAGCGGAGGGGCTGTGGGAACAGGCAGAGGATGGCAGTGGCTATCTTGTCCATGATTATCTGGACTATCAGCCGTCACGCGAACAGGCGGAGCAGATGCGGCAAGCACGCCAGCAAGCCGGAAGCAAGGGTGGTAGGCACTCGGCGAACACCCGGCAAGCAAATGCTCAAGCAAATGCTCAAGCAAAATCGAACCCCGTCCCCGTACCCATACCCCATATCTGATTCAACAGTTGTTACTGATGTGGATGGGAGAATCAGAGTGACTTGCTCAAGCAGCGAAGCCCATGCACCGCATGCGTGAGCCTCGATGATGACGTTGGCGTCAAGCAAGACGCACAAGCTGACTTGTGTCACCCTCCACCTCTTCTAACTGTGTCAGCTTGTGGTGAACGTCTGCTAGGCTTTGGCTCGTCATCTCGGCTACGCGCCCCGCCGAGACCTCGCCGCGGAGATAGGCGGTTTCGAGCAGCCGCAGATAGCGCTCCGGCAGGAGGTCGGGTGCGCGGATCGGTGCAAAGGTCATCCGATCAATGTCACGAAATCCCGGATTATCCAGCAACTGGCGCACCTGCTTCTCGCTGACCATGTTGAGCGAGACGAGCCGCCACAGCAGCGCCTCGGTGGAGACGTCGAATTCGCGGGCCACCTCGACCAACCCGCGCCAGGTGATGCTTCGCTCGTCGCGGTGCGCCTCCAGGCTCTTGAGGACGGCAGCTTCGGGCAATAGCAGCGACGACGCGAAGGCGTTCGCCAGCGTCTCGATGTGGGCGGACCAGACGGCGTCTGTGTCCTCTTGCTGGGGGCTGAGATAGTCCCAGGTCACGAGGTGAAAAAGCTCATGCGCGAGGCTGAAGTTGCGCCGCCAGGGCACTTCCGTGGCGTTGAGCGCGATACCAGCACCAAAGTCCCCACGGGCGCAGGCGGCAGAGCCGGTCAGGTCGTCAAAGTAGAAGATCTTGACGCCACAGCGCTCCTCCAGGGTCTGGTACAGTGACGCCGCTGGCAGACTGCCAAGCCCCAGGGCATTGCGCACGTCCTCGGCGATGCTCCGCGCCCAAGAGACGGTCGGCGTGCCGCGTGGGGGGCGCACGTCGGGGAGGTCGCAGTCGCGCTCCTCATTCGCCCATGCCTCGGCGAGGGCATACCACTGACAGAGCTGCAGGAAGCGCGCCGCCTGGTCTTCGGCGCCGACGGTGGGGCGCTCGCGCCAGGCGACGATGGGCGCCTCCTCGTGGTCGTCCTCGCTCGCGAAGAGATCCATGAGATCGCAATGCAGCGCTTGGGCGATGGCGGCAAGCTCGACCGCCTTGACCTCGCGCTCGTTGCGCTCGATGGAGGAGACAATCTGTGGCGCGCTGAACCCCGCACGCGCGGCAAGATCCGCCTGCGTGAGGCCAAGCTGCTCGCGGCGGCCGCGAATATTCTCCGCGAGATGTCGCTGGACGTCGCTGCTCGAACCACGTTGTTCTCTGCTCACGGTGCGTCCCTCTCTAGAACATGTGTACGCGATTTCCGTGAGCATTGTAGCGCGATGAGGGCTATTGGTCAAGATTTTCTTGAATTTCGCCTGCGCGCTCCCCTCCCCGACTCAGGGAGGGCTGGGGGAAGGGTTCCCGTGCTCATACCACAACAACTTAGGCGGATTGGGGATGACTATTTTCGACAGCGATCCCAGATCCCTTGGCCGCCTTTGGCTCTACGGCGTCGTGGGCACGAATCGCGGCGCGCGGCGCAACCGCGTGGCCTGCTCGAAGGCATAGGCCAGCTGGATCAGCTTCGGCTCGCTGAATGCTCTACCCATG
>Ga0207674_10000807_pt1 | contig 40734 bp, 44 predicted proteins | sample KBSCornC72_FD_184303 | JGI IMG/M metagenome (GOLD analysis project Ga0207674, IMG submission 184303) | Corn rhizosphere microbial communities from Kellogg Biological Station, Michigan, USA - KBS Corn C7-2 (SPAdes) (version 2) | ecosystem: Host-associated > Plants > Roots > Rhizosphere > Soil ... | reverse complement strand
GCCCCGACGGCGACCATGACGAACCCCGGCTCGCCGATCACCGGCTCGAAGACGTTCGACGGAACCTCGACGGATACCGGAGGGTCGGGCGTCGCCTCGCTGAAGTTCCAGGTCTCCCCCATCGGAACCGGCACGTGGAGCGACATGTGCACCGACAGCTCGTCGCCGTACTCGTGCTCCTACGACACCTCGGGCCTCGCCGACGGGCAGTACGACTTCCGCTCGCTCGCGACCGACAACGCCGGGAACACGGCGACGTCGACCGTCTATTCCGGCGCGATCGTGGACAACACGGCTCCGACGGTCTCCGTCACCGACCCGGGCGCCTACCTCAAAGGCACCGTGACGGTGGACGCGACTGCGGGCGACGGCGCCGGCTCCGGGATCCTCAACGTGAAGATCCAGCGCTCGCCCGCCGGCGCGGGCACCTGGACGGACATCTGCACGGACACCACCTCGCCGTACCAGTGCTCGTGGAACACCACGGGGGTCACGGACGGCCTCTACGACCTGCGCGCGGTCGCGACCGACAACATCTCGCTCTCGGGCACGTCCTCGACGGTCACGAACCGGCGCGTCGACAACACGGCTCCCACGGCGACCATGAACGACCCGGGCGCCTACCTCGCAGGCACGACGGTCAGCCTGACCGCGTCGGCGTCGGACGGCGGTTCGGGCGTCGCCAGCGTCAAGATCCAGCGCTCGCCCGCAGGGGCAGGCACGTGGACCGACGTCTGCACCGACACGACGTCCCCGTACTCCTGCTCCTTCGACTCCACGGGGGTCAGCGACGGGCTCTACGACTTCCGCGCGATCTCGGCGGACAACGCGACGAACTCGACCACCTCCGCCACGGTCACGAACCGCCGCGTCGACAACACGGCTCCGACCGCGGGCCTCACCGACCCGGGCTCACCGCTCGCCGGGACGAAGACGCTGAACGCCACCGGCACCGACGGCGGCTCGGGCGTCGCCAACGTCCAGATCCAGCGCGCGCCGACCGGCACGTCGACGTGGACGACGATCTGCACCGACACGTCGAGCCCCTACTCGTGCTCGTGGAACACGACGCTCGTCGCCGACGGCGGCTACGACCTGCGCGCGGTCACCACCGACAACGCGAACAACTTCACGTACTCCTCGACCGTGTCGAACCGCGTCGTCGACAACACGGCGCCGACGGCGACGGACATCCAGGCCGCGAATACGAGCGGCGGCACCGCTGGCAAGCCTGAGAACGGCGACACGCTGACCTTCACGTTCAGCGAGCAAATCGCTCCCGGGACGATCGTGGCCGGCTGGAACGGAACCGGAACGCAGCCCGTGACGGTGACGCTGACGGCGAACACCGTCGCGATCGCCGGCGCCACGCTCGTCAACGGCACGATCTCACTGCCCGGCGGCGGGTACACGAACGGCCAGACGGTCGTGTTCTCCACCTCGACGGTCGCCCAGACGGGCGCGACCCTCACTGTCACCCTCGGAGGAGCGGACAAGCCGCAATTCACCCGGACCGGCGGCGCCGGGCAGATGAGCTGGCCGGTGGCGGCTGGGCTCACGGACGTCGCGGGCAACACGCTCGTCACCCCGGTGACGAAGAACGAGACCGGCGGAAACGACGCGGAGTTCTAGATGAAGCGGCTCTTCTCGAGACTCGAAGTCATCGCCGTCGTCGTCGTCGCGATCTGCCTGGCCGTCCTCTCGGGCGGCCAGAAGCCTTCTCGCGCCGCCGACCTCGAGCTCGCAGCGGGGCCGGGCGGCACCCTCACGCTCTCGAACGACAAGGAAGGCGCGGCAATCCTCTCCCTGAGCGGCATGCGGCCCGGCGACTCGGTCACCGACACGGTCACCCTCGGAAACACGGGCACCCTGCCGGGCGACCTCTCGCTCGCGACCTCGGACCTCGTCGACACACCTGGGGCGGGCGGTGGGGCTCTGTCGAGCAAGCTCGACCTCCGGATCCGCGACGTGAGCGCACCGGGCTCACCGGTCACGGTGTACGACGACAAGATCGGCTCTCTGACGCCCGTCGCGCTGGGGACGCTCGCGGCCGGCGACTCCCGCGTCTACGAGTTCCGCGTGTCCTTTCCGGACGCCGGTCCCGGTGCCGAAAACGCCTACCAGGGCTCGGCGATGAGCATCCGCTTCGACTGGTCGGCAGTCAACGACGGCCCGGACACCGACCCGCCGGACACGACCATCGCGTCCGGCCCCCCCGCACTCACCTCGAGCCAGTCTGCGGCCTTCTCCTTCACGGCGGACGAGGCCGGCAGCACCTTCGAGTGCTCGCTCGACGGAGGCGCGTTCGCGACCTGCACGAGCCCGGCCTCCTACAGCGGGCTCGCCGACGGAGCTCACACCTTCGACGTCCGGGCGACCGACGGTTCCGCGAACACCGATCCAACTCCCGACAGCGCGTCCTGGACGGTCGACCACACCGCGCCGAGCGTCTCGCTGGCAGACCCGGGCTCGCCGCTCACGGGCACGGTCGTGCTCGCCCCGAGCGCCGGCGACGGCTCGGGCTCCGGGATTGCGACGCTGATCGTCCAGCGAGCGCCCGCCGGCGGCGGAAGCTGGACGACGATCGGCACGAGCTGGAACACGCAGAGCGTCGCCGACGGTGTCTACGACCTGCGCGCGCGGGCGACCGACGCCGCGGGGAACGCGGCCAACTCCGCGCTCCGAACGGTGACGGTCGACAACGGCGTCCCGTCTGCGCCGAAGAAGTTCTCGGGCGCGAAGAAGCGCGGCCGCCTCGTACTGAAGTGGAAGGCGGCCAATGACGGAGGCGGTTCGGTCGCGGCCTACCTCGTGTATGCGAACGGCTCGCTCGTCAAGACGCTCGGCGGATCCGCACGTTCCGTCACGTTGGGCCGCTTCAAGCTCTCCGACGCGCGCCTGTTCCAGGTCGCGGCCCGAGATGCAGCCGGACATGTCGGACCCAGGGCGCACGGGCTCGTGATCGTCCCCGGCGTCGCACACCTCACCGTTGCCACCGCCAAAGGGCGTCTCACCGGTCGCGGTCTTCGAGTGGGTGCCGTGACGTACCGCTACTCCAAGACCGTCGCGTCGGGCCTCGTCATCCGCGCGGGCTCGGTGGTCGCGCGCAAGCACTCGGCCGTTTCGCTCAAGGTGTCGCGCGGACGCGCACCCGCGAGACCCTCTCCGGGCACCGGCGGAGGCGAGGATCCGCCCGGAACGCCCACGTACTACGGCACCGGCTCAGGGCCCCCGACCCCAGGCGTGATCGCCCCGGGCGGAGAGAGCTTCCCGACGGCGCCGCTTCCAACCACCGGCGAGACGGGTAGCGACGATCTGAAGGGAGATGTCGCGGGCCCCGACGACGCCGGTCCCGACGAGGTCACCCAGCCTGACGAGGTCGTCCCGTCGAGCTTCTCGCCCAGGGATGACTCCTCCCCGCTACGGCGCGGGATCGGCCTCGCGCTCCTCGGCGGTGCGTTCCTCGCGGCCGGCGGGGCGGCGCTGAGCGGCGCGAGACCACGTCCGCGCGGACGGGGCTCCAATGCCCTCGAGCCGCTCGTCTTCTGGGACGAGCGCCTGCTCAACGCGCTGAGCCGCACCGTCCGCCGCTTGACCGGACGCCCCTAGAGCGCCGCCTCGACCGCGATCGCGACTCCCACCGCGACGAGGGCCGCCCCGATCAGGCGCTTGAGGAGGCGCTCGGACATGCGTCCGGTCAGCCGGGCACCGAGCCACGCACCGGGAACGGCCGCAGCGACGCTGACCGCCAGGACGGGCCACTCGACCTCGCCCTGGGTCACGTGACCCGCGAAGCCGCCCAGGCCGAGGAAGAAGCCGACGACGAGGTTCGTACCCACCGCCCGCGCGGCCGGCATCCCCACCCTCCCGAGGAGCGCCGGCATTCGCAGCGTCCCCAGGATGAGACCGACCGCCCCGCCGATCAGGCCGATGATCCCGCCGGCGACCACGGCGGCGAGCCGCGGGTCGCGGGCGCGCGGCGGTGCGCCCAGCTCGAGGAGCAGCTGCACCCCGTTCCAGAGCAGAGCCGCGGCGATGCCCGCGAGCAAGACGGTCTCCGGCACGCGCCCGCCGAAGTACCCCCCGAGGAAAGCGGCCGCGACGGAGGGCGGCGTCATCCAGGCGGCGATGCGCCAGTCGACGCGGCCGGCGCGTGCGTGCGTCACCCCGGCCGTGAGCGCGGAGGCGGCGCTGACCGCGATGTTCGTCCCGGCCGCGGTCGCCGCGCTGCCCGAGGCGAGGATGACCGCGGGAAGCCGCAGGCTGCCGAGGACGAGCCCGACTGCGCCGCCGAGCACGCCCGCCCCGAACGAGGCGGCGGCCGCTAGCGCGAGTTGCCAGGCTTCCAGAGCGGCTCCTCGCCGCTCACCGCGGCCCGGGCGAGGATGAAGAGCAGATCGGAGAGCCGGTTCAGGTAGACGAGAGCGGCGGGGCTCGCGTCCTCGGCGGCGGCGAGTGCAACAGCCTCGCGCTCCGCCCGCCGGCAGACGGCGCGGGCGACATGGAGGCGTGCGGCCGCCTCGCCCCCGCCCGGCAGGACAAAGCTCTTCAGAGGCGCGAGCCGCTCGTTCACGCGGTCGCAGAGCTCTTCGAGCCGGTCGATCTGTTCCTGCCGCACCCGCAAGCGCTCGCGCTCGTCCTCGAGGGGTACGGAGAGGTCGGCGCCGACGTCGAAGAGGTCGTTCTGCGCCTGCTCGAGCCAGGGCCGGAACTCGGCAGGAAGATCCTGCGCGGCGAGCACGAGGCCGACGTGGGAGTTGAGCTCGTCCACCGTGCCGTACGCGGCGATGCGCGGGTCGGTCTTCGGCACACGCTTTCCGTCTCCGCGGCTGGTCTCGCCCTTGTCGCCCCCGCGGGTGTAGATCTTCGTCAGGCGGACCGGCTCGTCGCGGCGTCGGCTCATCCGCCGGCGAGTATAGGCCGCTCCTCAGGCCGGACTAGCCGACCGAGGGGATCGACACGGGCTTGTTCACGCCGGTGATCACGAGATCCATGTGCAGCGTGATCTTCTGGCCGGCGACCGAGATGGGCATGTCGACCAGCGTCCGCATCGGCAGGTGCGTCGTTTCCGAGACATAGATGACCGCGCGGATGTCGCCGAGCACGTCCGAGACGTCGCCGAGCCCTCCACCCGCACCGCCGAGCGTGCCGAGCAGGCCGCTCACCGCGGCCGAGGTGTCGATGGCGCCGGTGATCCGGTCCATGGGCTCGCCCTCGACCAGCACGCCCTCCTCGACCCGCACGTCGGTCACGTAGCGAGTGATGTCGAAGCCCGCGAGAGGATCGGCGGAGGCCTGGCTCGCCGGCGCGGGGACACGCGACCACGAGCCCGCCGCCTTGACCCAAAGCACGTCGTGGCGGATGACGACGGTGACCGACCCGATCCCGGGCACGTCGCTCGAGCTGAGGGTCGCGTAGGACTCGCCCGCGTGCTTGCCCTTCTGGTAGCCGCCGCCGTGCATGAGCACCGTGAACTCCGTGCCCGTGGGCCCGCCCGACGTCCACATGCGCATCGCGAACGAGACCGACTTGACGTCGGCCATCGCCGTCGTGGACTGGTCGATGATCGTCTGCGCCTTCTCGGCGTCAACTCCCGAGCAGCCGGAGACGGCCGCGGCTGCGGAGGCGACGAGGACAAGGGCGAGCAAGCGCCGCATGTCACATGAATCGGTTCCTCCGGCGCCCCGAGCGATACCCGAAGGGGTGAGTCAGGCGTACGAGTAGAAGCCTGCGCCGGACTTCCTGCCCAGGCGCCCGGCGGCCACGTGCTCGCGGAGAAGCGGGCACGGCTCGTAGCGCTCGTCCCCCAGCCCGTCCCGCAGGACTTCGAGGATCGCCACGCACGTGTCGAGGCCGATCAGGTCGGCGAGCGCCAGCGGGCCCATGGGATGGTTGAACCCGAGCTTCGCGATCGTGTCGATCGCCTCCGGCTCGGCCACACCGTCGTGGAGCGCCCAGACGGCCTCGTTGATGAAGGGCAGGAGGATGCGGTTGGAGACGAAGCCGGGGAAGTCGTTGGCCTCCGCCGGCGTCTTCTCGAGCTCCTGCGCGAGCTCGACGACCGCGGCCCGCGTTTCGGCCGAGGTCTCCTTCGTGCTGACGACCTCGACGAGAGCCATCACCGGCACGGGGTTGAAGAAGTGCATGCCGATCACCTTGCCCGGCCGCTTCGTAACCGCGGCCAGCGAGGCGATCGGGATGGACGAGGTGTTCGAGGCGAGGACGGCTTCCGCCGGGAGAACGGAGTCCGCCTCCCGGAAGATCGCCTCCTTCACCGCCTTGTCCTCGACGACCGCTTCGATCATCAGGTCGGCCGGGACGATTCCGTCCACGGCGTCGACGCGGCCGAGCACCTCGCCGGGGATGATGTCCGCCCCCTTCGCAGCGAGTCGGTCGAGACTCTTCTCCATCGTCCGTAGCCCTCGCTCCAGCGCCCCCGGAGCCGCGTCATGCAGCGAGACGCGCCGCCCGGAGGCGGCCAGGACCTGCGCGATGCCGCCGCCCATCTGGCCGGCGCCCACGACGAGGACGTGCCGGAAATTCACCGCACTAGCTTATGACCGGCGGCTCTTCTTACGTGCCTGCTCGTCGACCTCGGCGCCGATGAGGAAGATGCTCGCGGAGACCATCACGTACGACGTGAGCAGAAGAAAGACGGTCAGGCTGCCGGTCGCGCTCTTGAAGTCCGCCACCTGCGTCACCCACTCCCGGAAGAGCCCGGAGGCGATGAGCCAGCTGGCGATCACGAGCAGCGACCCGCCGCTCGCCCAGCGCATCTCCGGCTTCTCGGCCGGCGCATAGCGGAAGAGCAACGTCACCGCGGCCCAGAGAAACAGGATTGCGATCGGCCAGCGAACGATGCTGAGGACAGTGTCGAGGGCGCCGTCGGTCAGGGAGGGCGCGACGGCCTGGACGAGCACGGCGGCGATGAGGCAGGCGACGACGGCGATGCCGAGGCCGGTCGCAACGCAGATTCGCCTAAGCGTCGAGCGGCGCTCCTCGACGTCGTGGATGCGGTTCAGCGCCTGCATGACGCCGTTCACGGCCCAGGTCATGTCCCAGACGACGAGCGCCGTTGCAAGTGCGACGAGCGACGCCTTGTCCGAGGTGAAGATCCGCTCGGCGGTGAAATCGATGCCGTTGAAGACCGGCCGGGTCAGATGATCCTTGAGCGCGGGTGCGATCGTGTCCGTCCATACGTCCTCGAGCCCGAACACGCCGAGGAGCGCAAGCCCGAGGAGCACCAGCGGGACGAGCGCGATGAGCGCGCGGAACGAGATCGCGGACGCATAGGTCAGAAGCGCGTGCTCGGAGAAGCACTCGGCGAGTCCGCGCGCGGCCGAGCGGAGACGGCCTGTGCGGATCGTGGCGGCCCGGGTAGCCATGCCTGTCCCTACCCCGCCAAGCTCAGAGGAACACGCTCAGCAGCGCCGCGGCGGACCCGGCTCGACCGCGACCGCGGGCCCGTCGGCGACCCGCAGCCCCAGGGCGCCGCTCACGTCACCCCTCCCAGCGCCGCCGTACGCGTAGCGGGCGAAGACGTGTAGCTCGTAGGCGCCCGGCGCGAGATCGACCTCCCACGCCGTCGGCTCGTCGCCGGGCTCGAGGCGAAGCGTCTCGACTGCCTCCTGACCGCAGCCGTAGGGCTTCACGGCGACCTCGGATCCTCCCACGACGCGACGGCCGACGACCCTGATCGAAACCGTCTCGCCCGGCCGAGCCACCGTGAGCTCGGTCGGATGGGGCTCGCGGGTGTCCACACACAGGACCGCACCGTTCGACGGGCCGCAGAATGAGCCCCGAGCGGCCACCTGAATCCCGGCCTGGCTCGTGAGCACGATCGCCGGCGGTCCGTCGGCCGGAAGCTGCAGCAGAACGAGAAGGGCGAGCCCTGCGAAGAGTCCCACGGGCGTGAGACCCGGCGGACCGCCGAAATGTTCCTAGACCTCGATGAGGACGGCGTCGCCGCCGCCGCCGCCCGAGCAGATCGCGGCGAGACCGAGCCCGCCACCGTTGCGGCGCAGCTCGTGCACCATCGTCGTGAGGATGCGCGCGCCCGACGCGCCGATGGGATGGCCGAGGGCGACCGCGCCTCCGTTCACGTTGACGCGCTCGGGGTCGGCGCCGAGTAGCTCGGCCGAGTGGACGACCACGGAGGAGAAGGCCTCGTTCAGCTCGACGCGCTCGACGTCGTCGATCGTCTTTCCCACCTTCTCGAGCGCCTTCGTGCCCGCCTTGGCCGGCGTCCGCGCGAGGTAGGCGAACTCGTCCGCAACGTAGGCCTGCGCCACGATCGTCGCCAGCACCTCGAGCCCGTGGGACTTCGCGTACTCGTCGCTCGTGATCACCAGCGCTCCGGCGCCATCGTTCACGCCGGGCGCGTTGCCCGCCGTCGTCGTCCCCTCGGGATCGAAGACGGGCCGGAGCGACGAAAGCTTCTCGTAGGACGTGTCGCGCCGTGGGCCTTCGTCCACGGTGTGCTCGCCGACGGGGACGACCTCGTCCTCGAAGAGGCCGGTGTCCATCGCGTGCACCGCGCGCTCGTGCGAGCGCAGCGCCCAGCGGTCCTGGTCTTCCCGGGAGATGCCGAGCTCGCGGGAGACGAAGGACGCCTGCTCGACCATGTGCTTCTGGTCGAAGGTCGACGTGAGGCCGTCGTGCGTCATGAGGTCGATCAGCGTGCCGTCGCCCAGGCGGTAACCGAAACGCGCCTTCTTCAGCACGTAGGGCGCGTTGGTCATGGACTCCATCCCGCCCGCGACGATGACGCTGTGGTCGCCGGAGCGGATCATCTGGTCGGCGATCTGGACCGCGCGGATGCTCGACGCGCACACCTTGTTGATCGTGTCGGAGGGGACCTCGACGGGGAGACCGGCGCCGACGGCGGCCTGTCTCGCGGGCGCCTGCCCCGCCCCGCCCTGCAGCACCTGGCCCATCGTCACGTACTCGACCTCGTCGTCGGGGACACCCGCGCGGTCGAGCGCGGCGCGGATCGCGATCGCTCCGAGCTGGGGAGCTTCGTACTCCCGGAGCGCCCCGCCGAGCTTCCCGAACGGCGTCCTGACGGCCGAGACGATGACTGCGCGTGCCATGAAAAAAGCGTACCTGTCAGGGTGAGCCCTGCTGCCGCGCGAGCCAGGCGCGGGCCATCTCGATCCGCTGCAGGCCGGTGGGGTGCGTCTCCATCAGCACGTACGTCCACGTCGGCGGGCTCGGGTCGGCATGCGCGGCGGACGTGAACTCTCTGAAGAGCCCCTCGGCGTCCTGCGGGTCGCGCGTGAGCGTGAGCGCGACCCAGTCGGCCTCGGCCTCCATGTGGCGCGTGATGACGTTGAGGAGGGGCGTGGCGATCAGCGAGAGCACGATGAACGTGAGGAGCCCGAGCGGCACGGCTTCCGGATTGCGCATCCCGCCCCGCCTCCTCGTCACCAGCGCGATCACGAAGGCGCCGGGAAGCGCGAAGAGCGCGTACCAGCCGACGCTCTTCCAGAGGTGGTTGCGGTCGTGGTGCCCGAGCTCGTGGGCGACGACGACGCGCTGCTCGTCGAGCGTGAACGGCCTGCGCAAAATCGTGCTCCAGAGGATCACGCGCCGGGTGGGCCCGAGACCGACCGCCTCCGCGTTCGGGAGCGTCGTCTCGCCGCTCACGTCCTGCACCTTGATCGGGATGTCGTCGAGGCCGAGCTCCTCCTCGTAGGTGTTCGCGGACGCCACGAGCGCCGGCCGGTGAAGCGACTTCTGGCCGGGGAGCAGGTACGGAGAGATGAAGGTGAAGAGGAGGGCGAGCCCGACGAAGGCGGCGCTGCCCGGAAGCCACCACCAGTCGCCGACGACCTGGGCGAGCCCGACCACGATCAGCATGGCGAGGCAGATGAACAGAAACTCGCCGCCGAGCCCGAACCAGCCGCTCAGGATCCATTCGCCGTAGGAGGCGTCGGTGACGTCGTGGCGACGCTGCCACCAGAGCTCGGCCAGCCCGAAGGGAAGCTGCAGGAGCCATACCAGCCCCAGACCGAGCATCGCGAGCAGCATCCCGGTCCCGATCGGGCCGGCGGCCGACTCGCGCGTGAAGCGCGGACCGATGCGCGCATACACCGCCACCACGGCGAGGACGACCAGTTCCGCGGCCACGAAGTCCCAGCGCACGAAGCGCTCGTAGTCCTCCGCCGCGGAGAGCGTCGAACTCGGGAAGAGCGACGTCTCGTCGACGTCGGGAAGCCGAAGCCCGTCGGGGACGACGCTCTGCCAGAGAAAGTACGCAGCGACGAGCCAGCCGGCGACGGCGGCCGCGAGGGCGACCCCGATCACCGCCCGCCTGGCTATGCGAACGCCGGCTCCGGCTCGGGCTCCGGCTCAGCCGGCGCCGGGCGAGGCGGAGCGAACTCCCACGGTCCGCTGTACGGGTAGACGTCGGTGAGGAGGAGGGCGTACGCGTTCGTCTCGGCGCCGTAGCGCAGGGCCCAGGCGCCGACGTTCCGGAAGCCGAGGGGCATCCGTCCGCGGAAGAGGCCGACGAACCAGCCGAAGAAGGCGACGAAGAAGAGCACCCCGTTCAACGTCCCGCTGATCAGGAATGCGGGAATCGCAAGGAAGAGGCGAACGAGTGTCTTCAGCCGGTGCTGGCGCTCGGGGCCGTCGATATCGACCGCGATCGGGTACGTGCCGGGCTTGCCGACGAAGCCGGGGAAGGGGTTCGCGATCAGGAAGACGTACGCGTAGACGTGCACGACGTACTGCACGTAGGCGGCGATGAAGCGGTGCAGCGCGCCCGGCGACCTCCCCATGATGAGCGTCGCGAACCAGTTCACGATCGAGGCGAAGAAGACGGCGATGCTCCAGAGGACGAGCCAGATGAGGTGTACGAGGAAGAGGAGGAAGCGGAAGAAGACGGTCAGCCGCGACCGGCGCAGGTCGTCGCTCACGCCGAGCCGGACGGGCCTCGGGTCGGCCGGAAGGTCGGCGGCCGGCTCAACCGGATCTGTGTTCGGGTAGCGGTCGGTGAGCATGAAGACGTACCCCCACGTCTGCGCCGCATAGCGCAGGCCGTAGGCGAAGAGGTCACGCATCCCGTTCGGCATGCGCCCGCGGGCAAGGCACGCGAACCACGCGAGGATCGAGAGCAGGAAGAAGCCCGAGGCGAAGGTGCCGCTATAGGCGTAGTCGGAGCCGCTCCAGCTCTGGTCCTGGTAGCCCGAGTTACCGCCCCCTCCGCCCGGCGCACCGACGAGCGTCGATGCGATCGCGATGGCCGGGATGGCGAGGAAGATGCGGAAGAACGTCTTCCAGCGGCTCTGCGGCGCGGGCGGGTCGATCTCGACGTCCACCGGGTAGCCCGGCTTGCCCGTGAAGTTCGGATAGGGATCGGCCGCGAGGAACAGATACGCGTGGACGTGTGTCGTGAACCGGACGTAGGACGCAAAGAAGTCGTGCAGGCTGAGCGGCGAGCGGCCCTTGATGAGCGTCAGGAACCAGTTGACGATCCCGGCGAAGAACGCGCCGATCGACCAGATGAAGAGCCAGATCAGAAGCGGGATGACGAGGATCCAGCGGAAACCGACCGTGAGGCGCCAGCGATGGAGGTCGCCGGTGACGACGACGCGGATCGGGTGCCGGTCCGGATCCGGCGGCTCCTCGTCGATCGGCGTCGAGTCGATGGGCGGCGGCTCGGAGACCATCCGCCCCGCATTATTGCCGGAGCAGTTGACGGGCCCCGGACCCGTGTCCTACGCTGAGGACAGTGACTCCCGTAATCCGCACCTGGTGGGCCTGGCGCCGCGAGCGGAGCGGGAGCGACGCCTGCTGAAGAAGGGTCGACATCCCCGTTTCGCTCGAAGGCCTTCTCGCGGAAGGTCTTTTTGTATGCCATGACGATCGCCAGCGACATCCACGCAGACCTCATCACCCCGCTCGGGGCCTACCTCCGGCTGGCCGCCGAGGGCGGGGCGGCGTTCCTGCTCGAGTCCGTGGAGAAGGGGCGCCTCGGGCGCTACAGCCTCGTCGGGCGCGGGACGCGCATCGTCGACTTCGCCGGCGCCGAGCGCGCGCTCATCTCCGGGAGCCCCGTCGCGGGCTACCTCGCCTACGACCACATCGCGGAGCTCGAGCCGACCGTGCCGCTCCCGGACGAGGGTGCCGGGCTGCCCGAGAGCCGCTTCGTCGTCGCCTCGACGCTCGTCCGCTTCGACCACGCGGCGAGCGTCGCCGAGGTTCTCCACGGCGACAGGGACGCTGTTGCCGCGCTCCTCGCGGGCGGGCGCAGCGAGCCGAAGCAGGGGCCGGCGAGCCACGGGGAGACGACGCGCTACCCGTCCAGAGGGGATTACGAGGAAAGCGTCCGGCGGGCGAAGGAATACATCCGCGAGGGAGACGCGTTCCAGATAGTGGTTTCGCAAAGGGCGGAGCGACCGACAGACGTCTCTGCCCTCGCGCTCTACCGGTCGCTCCGCCGCATCAACCCCTCGCCGTACCACTTCCTCCTCGACCTGGACGGCATCTCGCTGGTCGGCTCCTCGCCCGAGACGCTCGTGAAGCTCGAGGGCACGCGCGCCAGCCTCAACCCGATCGCGGGCACGTCCGGCCCGGGCGAGGGCGACGTCGAAGAGCTCCTCGCCTCGGAGAAGGATCGCGCGGAGCACATCATGCTCGTCGATCTCGGCCGCAACGACCTTTCGCGCGTGTGCAAGCCGGGCACCGTGCGCGTGGGCAAGTTCCTGGAGCCCGAACGCTACTCGCACGTCACACATCTCGTCTCCGAGGTCGCGGGCGAGCTCCTGCCCGGGACAGGGCCCTTCGACCTCTTGCGCGCCTGTTTCCCGGCGGGCACGGTGTCCGGAGCGCCAAAGGTGCGTGCCATGCAGATCATCTCCGAGCTCGAGGGCTACCGACGCGGCCCGTACGCGGGCGCGGTCGGCTACGCGCTCCCGGGCGGGTCCTTCGACACGTGCATCGCGATCCGCACCGTCGTCCTCGAAGGCGGCGTCGCGCGCCTGCAGGCCGGGGCGGGGATCGTCGCGGACTCGGACCCGGCCGCCGAGCACGAGGAGTGCCTGCGCAAGCTCGCGGCGCTCGAGGCCGCGCTCGAGGAGGCGGAGGCGGCGTGATCCTCCTCGTCGACAACTACGACAGCTTCACGTACAACCTCGCGCACCTCTTCCAGGAGCTGGGCGCCGAGGTCACCGTCGTCCGCAACGACAAGATCGACGCCGACGAGGCGGAGAGGCTGCAACCGAGCCATCTCGTCATCTCGCCCGGCCCGGGCCGGCCGGTGGACGCGGGCGCGAGCCTCGACATCGTCCGCCGCCTCGGCGAGCGCGTGCCGACGCTCGGCGTCTGCCTCGGCCATCAGGCAATCGTCGAGGCCTACGGCGGGGAGGTCGGCCACGCGAAGCGGCTCATGCACGGCAAGGCGAGCCCGGTCGCCCACGACGGGCGCGGGCTCTTCACGGGTCTTCCCGACCCGCTCGAGAGCGGGCGCTACCACTCGCTCGCCGCGACCCGCGTTCCCGACTCCCTCGAGGTATGCGCGACGACGGAGGACGGCGAGATCATGGCGGTGCGCCACCGCGAGCTTCCGGTCGTCGGCATCCAGTTCCACCCGGAGTCCGTGCTGACGCCCGACGGGCCCGCGCTCGCGAAGAACTTCCTCGAGGGGCAGCGGTGACGATTCAGGAAGGCCTCGGGCAGCTCCTCGACGGCCGGGACCTGAGCCGGGATCAGGCGCGAGAGGTCATGGGCGAGATCATGAGCGGCAACGCGACGCCCGCCCAGATCGGCGGCTTCCTCATCGCGCTGCGCCTCAAGGGCGAGACCGCCGACGAGATCGCCGGCTGCGCCGAGGCCATGCGCTCGCACGTCCTCTCCGTGAGCCCGAAGCGCGACGACCTCGTCGACACCGCCGGGACGGGCGGGGACGGAGCCGGCACGTTCAACATCTCGACCGCCGCCGCGCTCCTCGCAGCCGCGGCCGGGGCGGGCGTGGCGAAGCACGGGAACCGCGCGGTCTCCTCGTCCTCCGGCTCGGCCGACGTGCTCGAGGCGCTCGGCTTCGACCTCGAGCAGCCCGCCGAGCGAATCGAGCGCTCGATCGACGAGCTCGGCTTCGGCTTCCTCTTTGCGCCCTCGCACCACCCGGCGATGCGGCATGCCGCTCCGGTGCGCCGGGAGCTCGCGGCCAGGACGGTCTTCAACGTCCTCGGCCCGCTCACGAACCCGGCAGGCGCGCGCGCCCAGGTCGTCGGGGTCTACGCACCGGAGCTCGTGCCCACGATCGCTGAGGTCCTCGCGCAGCTCGGCGCCCGCAGAGCCTTCGTCGTTCACGGCGCAGGCGGCGTCGACGAGCTCTCGCCGATCGGCCCCAACCTCGTCTGCGAGGTCGCCGACGGACAGGTGAGCCGACGCGAGATCGACCCGCTCGACTTCGGCGTGCCGCGCTGCAAGCCGGGCGATCTGGCGGGCGGCTCTCCGGAGGAGAACGCAGCGGCGATCCGCGGGATCTTCGGCGGCGCCAAGGGAGCCAAGCGCGAGGCCGTCCTCCTGAACGCGGGCGGCGCGATCGCGGCCGGCGGGCACGCGGAGGATCTGGGCGAGGGGTACGAGATCGCTCGGCGCGCACTCGACGCGGGCGCCGCGGCCGAGCGCCTCGAGCAGCTCGTCGCGTTCTCGCAGGAGAAGGAAGCGGTCGCCTGATGGGGCGCTTTCGGGACGCGCTCGCAGCGCCGGGGCTTGGCGCAATCGCCGAGGTCAAGCGCCGCTCGCCGTCCGCGGGCGACCTGCGTCCGGACGCCGACCCAGCCGAGCTCGCAGCGGCGTTCGAGCGCGCCGGCGCTTCGGCCGTCTCCGTCCTCGTCGATGAGCGTTTCGCCGGCACCTGGAACGACCTTCGGGCCGCGCGGGCGGCCGCCTCGCTCCCGCTCCTCGCCAAGGGGTTCTTCTCGATGAGGGAGCATCTCGAGACGGCGAAGGCGAGTGGCGCCGACGCCGTGCTTCTGCTTCTTCGAGATCTGGACGACGCGAAGATGCACGAGCTCATGGGAGTGGCCGCGGAACTCGGCCTCGACATGCTCGTCGAGGCGCACGATGCAGCGGAGCTTGCGCGCGCGACTGCGCTCGGGGCCCCGGTGATCGGGCTGAACGCCCGCGACCTCGGCACCTTCGCGATCGACCGCGCTGCGCAACTCGAGCTCGTGGCGTCCGCCCCGCGCGACCGCGTCGTCGTCGCGGAGAGCGGGATCCTCAACCGCGCGCACGGGGCCGCCGCCGAGCTGGCGGGGGCCGATGCGGTGCTCGTCGGCTCGGCGCTCATGCGCGCGGGGGACCCGCCCGCGAAGCTCGCCGATCTCCTACGCCGGCCGTACGTGAAAGTCTGCGGCCTCACCCGCGAGCAGGACGTCGCCGTCGCGGCCGAGGCCGGCGCCGACCTCGCCGGCTTCGTCCTCGCCGAGAGCCCTCGCCGCGCCGCCGCGCCCCTCCCGGTACCTGACACGATGCTCTCCGTCGGCGTCTTCGTCGGCGAGTCGGAGGACGCCGGCACCGACCTCGCGCAGCTCTATGCGCAGGAGAACGGGCACCGCGCGCGCGACGGCGTGCTCCTGCGCGGAGACGACGTGGTCGCGCAGGTCAAGGACCTCCCGTGGCTCGAGGAGGACGACGGCCACTGGGAGCAGGCGGCGCGCGCGGAAGGCCGCGTCCTCCTCGCGGGCGGCCTCGGGCCCGAGAACGTGCGCGCCGCCATTGAAGCCGTCCGGCCCTGGTGCGTGGACGCGAGCCGCAGCCTCGAAGCGTCGCCCGGGATCAAGGATCACGATCGGGTGCGTGCGTTCGTTGAGGCGGCTCGATGACGTCGGTGGACACCGGCTACTTCGGCCCCTACGGCGGGCGCTACGTGCCCGAGACGCTCGTCCCCGCCCTGGACGAGCTGGAGCGCGGCTGGACGGAGATCAAGGACGACCCCGGCTTTCTCGCCGAGCTGGGCGGGCTGCAGCGCGACTACGTCGGCCGCCCCACCCCGCTCTACCGAACGGAGCGGCTCGCGCAGGGGAAGTCCATCTATCTGAAGCGCGAGGACCTCTGCCACACCGGCGCGCACAAGATCAACAACGCCCTTGGCCAGGCGCTCGTCGCCCGCCGGCTCGGCAAGCAGCGGATCGTCGCGGAGACCGGCGCGGGCCAGCACGGGGTCGCCGCCGCCACCGTCTGCGCGCGCTTCGGCCTCGACTGCGTCGTCTACATGGGCTCCGAGGACATGGCGCGACAGGCCCCCAACGTCGAGCGGATGCGCCTCCTCGGCGCGGAGGTCAGCCCGGTCGAGTTCGGGACAAGCACGCTGAAGGAGGCGACGAGCGAGGCGATCCGCGACTGGATCACGAACGTCGAGACGACGCACTACATGATCGGCTCCTGCGTCGGCCCGCATCCCTATCCCGAGCTCGTCGGTGAGCTGCAGGCGGTCATCGGCCGCGAGGCGCGCGAGCAGATCCTCGCGGCCGAGGGGCGGCTCCCCGACGCGGTCGTCGCCTGCGTGGGCGGCGGCTCGAACGCCATCGGGCTCTTCGCCGGCTTCGTCGACGACGCCGACGTTCGCCTCATCGGCGTCGAGGCGGCCGGCGCGGCGAGCCTCGGCACGGGCCGTGCCGGCGTCCTCCACGGCGCGCGCTCCTCCCTGCTCGCCGACGAGGACGGGCAGATCGCCGACGCCCACTCCATCTCGGCCGGACTCGACTACCCGGGCGTCGGCCCCGAGCACGCGTTCCTGCGCGACTCCGGTCGTGCCGAGTACGTACCCGCGACGGACGAGGAGGCCCTCGCGGCGTTCCACCTGCTCGCGGAGCGCGAGGGGATCATCCCTGCGCTCGAGCCGGCCCACGCGCTTGCCCGCGCGCTCGAGCTCGACGCGGAGCTCGTCCTCGTAGGCCTTTCGGGCCGCGGCGACAAGGATCTCGCCACCGTGCTCTCACGATGAAGCGCCTTTCCATCTACCTGATGGCGGGGAAGAGGACGCCCGCGCTTGCCGCTGCGGCAGTGGCCGGCGGCGCCGACTTGCTCGAGATCGGCTTCCCCTTCTCCGACCCCTTGGCCGACGGGCCCGTGATCCGCCTTGCGGGCGAGCGAGCCCTCGCGGAGGGGATGCGGACGCAGGCTTGCCTCGAGTGTCTGGCCGAGACGAGGGCGAAGGTCGACGTGCCGCTCATCCCGATGACGTACGCCTCGATCCTCGAGGCCTACGGGTACGAGCGCTTTCGAGACGACGCGGTCGCGGCCGGGGCGACGAGCTTCATCGTCGCCGACCTTCCCCTGGAGGCCGCACCGGATCTCCCCCGGGTGCAGCTCGTGGCGCCGACGACCCCCGACGAACGGATCCGCCTCGCCGCCGAGCGAACCGCCGGCTGGCTCTACCTCGTGTCGCTGACGGGCACGACGGGCGCCCGGAAGTCGGTCTCCAGCCGGCTCGCCGGGCTCGTCGAGCGGGCGCGGGCAGTCACCGACGTGCCGCTCCTGGCCGGCTTCGGAATCTCCACGCCCGCGCAGGCGGCAGGCGCGGCCGAGCTCGCGGACGGAATCGTGGTCGGCAGCCGCGCCGTCGAGGTGGCCGAGGCCGAGGGTCCCGAAGGGCTCGAGCGCTACGTGGGGGAGCTTCGGGCCGCGGTAGACGACCTGGCCGCGAGCCCCGCCGGCTAGCTCGCCGCGCGGTCGATCTTCCAGTCCTCGACGACCTCGCGGGCCCTCCCCGTCTTCTCGACCACGAGGTACGAGGGAGTTCGCTCGACGATGCGCTCGATGTCGGCCAGCTCGTGCCCGTTGCAAACGACGAAGCGGGAGGGCTCGGCGCGGATCCGCTCGTAGTCGCGAACGGCGATCGTGAGCGTCGAGATGCAGGATTCGTCGCCGCACTCGCACAGGACCTCGAGCCCGTCGGTCTCACTGGGGGCGATGTGGAAGATCCGCTCGTTGACCTCACGAAAGAGGAGCTCGTTCCTCACAGCCGCACGGACCGCGTTCATGCGGACTCCTCCCTGCAGAGATAGAGCGCGGCAAGGGCGCGTCGGCAGCCGTCGGCGCAGCGGCGTGCGGCTGCGCCCGCGCCTTCCGTCAGACCGGCCTCGTCGAGGCCGCTCAGGTTGGCATCGATGATGCGCACACACAGCCCGAGGGTCGCGGTTCGATCACGGTCATCCTCTTCGAGCCGTTCGGCGGCGAGGCTCGAGACGCCGAAGATGGCCACCACGGGGGCGCGGACACTCTGAGGCAGCACTGGAGCGAGCGCGAGACACGCGGCTGCGCACTCCTTTGCGGATCGGAGCGCGTCCCGGAGCGCATTCTCCAGCAACACCGGCTCGGTCCAGTCGAGAGCCTGAGTCTCCTCACGGAGCCTGTAGGGGCGATTCTGCTCAGCATCGGGCCGAATCCATCTGCTCCACGGAGTTCCCGGTACCCGGCAAGCCTACTCCTGCGCGAGCCAGCGATTATGATCGCCCCATCGACCCTCGTCCGCATCCAAGCACGGGTCGAGCCGGTAAGGAGCCGGACTGAGGGCGAACGGCCGCACCCGGGCGCGCGACCTCGGCATCGCGATCGGGACGCTTCCCACCGGGGAGCAGAACGCGATCACCGACGTCCCCGGGGTTCGCGTCGGGCACACGACGCTGATCGAGGGCGGCGACGTCCGCACCGGCGTGACCGTGGTCCAGCCCCACGAGGCCAGTCCGTGGTACGAGCCCGTCTTTGCCGGCGCGCACCGCCTGAACGGAAACGGCGAGTTGACCGGCCTCGAGTGGATCCGGGAGTCCGGGATGTTGTGCTCGCCGATCGCGCTCACGAACACGCACTCGGTCGGAGTCGTCCGCGACGCCCTCATCTCCGCAGAGATCGCCTCGCGCACGGACGAGCGCGAGTTCTGGAGCCTGCCCGTGGTCGGGGAGACCTGGGACGGCCTGTTGAACGACATCAACGGCATGCACGTACGCCCGGAGCACGTCGAGGCGGCACTCGCGTCGGCCTCGGACGGCCCGGTCGCCGAGGGCAACGTCGGCGGCGGCACGGGGATGATCTGCCACGGTTTCAAGGGCGGCATCGGGACGGCCTCGCGCGTCGTCGAGGGAGCAGGCGGCGCCGTCGTCGGCGTCCTCGTGCAGGCGAACCACGGGCGGCGGGAGCGCCTGCGCGTGAACGGCATCCCGGTCGGCGAGGCGATTCCCGTGTCGGAGATCCCGGATCCCTACGGGCGCGTTCCCCCGGGAGCCGGGTCGATCATCGCCATCGTCGCGACCGACGCAGCCCTCCTCCCCGTCCAGTGCGAGCGCCTCGCCCAGCGCGCGGGGCTCGGCATCGCGCGGGTAGGCGGTGTCGGCGAGCACTCGAGCGGCGACCTCTTCCTCGCCTTCGCCTCGGGCAACCGCGGCCTCCCGTCCGCCGACGTCGACGCGGATGTGCCGCTGACCATCCCCGTCCAGATGCTCGCGAACAACTACATCACCGCGCTCTTCGACGCCGTCGTCGAGGCGACGGAAGAGGCGATCGTGAACGCGCTCTGCGCCGCGGAGACGCTCGCCGGCGCCAACGGGACGGCCTACGAGCTTCCGCTCGGCCGCCTGCAGGAGCTCGCCTCGTCCTCCTGATGCGGCGAAGCCCGCCGGGGCGGGCTCCGCTGTTCCTGAGCTGGTCGGGCGACGTTCAGGCCCAGGAGGGCGATGGGTGAGGCGAGCAAACACCCGCCGGGTGAGCCGCGCATGCGGAATTCGTAAGGGTCTCGTTAATCCGCGCGCGGCCGTAGGCTAGGCCCATGCACACACTCGAGCTCACCGACGAGGAACTGACCCTGGTCCGCGCGGCACTGCGCTCCTACCTCGACGACTTCGGCCACGAGGAGGCGGACGTGCTGCGCAGGATCAAGGAGCTCATCGCCAAGCTGCCCACCGAAGACGTTTAGTGGCCGTACTCGAGACGCGAGCCGACCCGGCCGCGCCCGACTTCGGCGCGAACCGGGAACGCATGCAGGCGCTCGTCGCGGAACTGCGTGACCGCACGGCCGAGGCGGCGCGAGGTGGAGGCGACGCGGCGGTCGAGAAGCACCGCTCCCGGGGAAAGCTCCTCGCCCGCGAGCGGGTCGACCGGCTCCTCGACCCCGAGTCGGCCTTCCTGGAGCTGAACGCGCTCGCGGCCAACGGCCTCTACGACGGCGACGCGCCCGCCGCGGGCATGGTCACCGGCATCGGCCTCGTCGAGGGCCGCGAGTGCGTGGTCGTCGCCAACGACGCGACGGTCAAGGGCGGGACGTACTACCCGCTCACGGTGAAGAAGCACCTGCGCGCGCAGGAGGTGGGCCGGCAAAACGGGCTTCCGTGCATCTACCTCGTCGACTCGGGGGGCGCCTTCCTCCCCATGCAGGACGAGGTCTTTCCCGACCGCGAGCACTTCGGGCGGATCTTCTTCAATCAGGCCGTGATGTCGGCGGCGGGGATTCCGCAGATCGCCGCCGTCATGGGCTCCTGCACCGCGGGCGGCGCGTACGTGCCGGCGATGAGCGACGAGACCGTCATCGTCAAGGGAACGGGCACGATCTTCCTCGGCGGCCCGCCGCTCGTGAAGGCCGCGACCGGCGAGGAGGTGACCGCCGAGGAGCTCGGAGGCGCCGACGTGCACGCGCGCACCTCGGGAGTGGCCGACCACTACGCGGTCTCGGACGAGCACGCGCTGGCCCTCGTCCGCGAGATCGTCGCGAACCTGAGCCTCGAGCCGCCGGCGCCGCCGTGGGCGCGCGAGGAGCCCGTCGAGCCGCTCCACGACCCGGAAGACCTCTACGGCCTCGTGCCCGCCGACTACTCCAAGGGCTACGACGTCCGCGAGGTCATCGGCCGGATCGTCGACGGGAGCGACCTCCACGAGTTCAAGGCGCTCTACGGCGAGACACTCGTCTGCGGGTTCGGCCGGATCGAAGGCTTCCCGGTCGGGATCCTCGCCTCGAACGGCGTCCTCTTCTCCGAGAGCGCGCTCAAGGGCGCGCATTTCGTGGAGCTCGCCTGCAAACGGCAAGTGCCGCTCGTCTTCCTGCAGAACATCACGGGCTTCATGGTCGGCAAGGAGTACGAGGCGGGCGGAATCGCGAAGGACGGCGCGAAGCTCGTCACCGCCGTCGCGTGCGCGCAGGTGCCCAAGTTCACCGTCATCATCGGCGGCTCCTTCGGCGCCGGGAACTACGGAATGTGCGGCCGCGCCTACGAGCCGCGGCAGCTCTGGATGTGGCCGAACGCCCGCATCAGCGTGATGGGCGGCGAGCAGGCGGCATCCGTCCTCTCCACGGTGGGACGTGCCGACCCAGACGAGATCCGGGCGAAGTACGAGGCCGAGGGCAATCCGTACTACTCGACCGCGCGCCTCTGGGACGACGGCATCATCGATCCCGTCGACACGCGGCGAGTGCTCGCGCTCGGGATCGCGGCGAGCTTGAACGCGCCCATCCCGGAGACGACGTTCGGCGTCTTCAGGATGTGACCGGAGGCAGCGGCGGGAGCTCGGGCACCGCCGGAAGCTCGAGCGGAGGAACGTCGACCGCCGGAAGAGGCGACACCTCGACGGGCGGAACATCCACCGGCGGCGGCTCGACCGGGGGCAGCTCGACGGGAAGGAGCGACTCGGCGGTCCCGACCACCGAGCTCCCGTTCGAATCCGCCGGAGAGGTCGAGTGCGGCGCCTTCTTCGCGCCGCCCTTCGACTCGGAGCCCTTGCGCTCCTGGTGCTCCTTCGCCGTGCCGGGGGGAGCCTGCGGGTGGAGCACGATCGGATCTGCCGCAAGCACCGCGTGCGCCCTCTTGGGCTTCGAGACCGGCTCGTCCGAAGCCGAGCCCTCCACGATCGGCACGGTTGCGACGATGGCGCAGCCAACCATGCAGGCCGTGGCGACCCTGCCGAGCGAGAAACCGAACGACCCGAGCTTCGCCAGCCCCGGGATCGCGAAGAGGCCGTGGCGCTTCGTCGGGCGCACGACCGGCACGCGCTCGACCAGCTCGAGCTCTTCGGCAAGGGCGCGCCGCGCTCGGAAGATGAGCGTCTCGACGGCGGACAGGGACAACCCGAGCTCGAAGGCGATCTCGGCGTACGAGCGTCCCTGGATCTCGCGCAGGAGGATCGCCTCGCGCTGAGCATCGGTGAGCCCTCTGAGGGCGGCGTGGATGTCGGCCGAGGCAGACCCTTCCGTCTCGTCGAGCGCAACGAGGAGCTCGGAGTCGGCCTCGAGCTCGACCTCCTGCGGCCGTTCGGAGCGCAGGCGGGCCCGGCGGCGAACGACATTGCGGGCGATCGTGAGGAGCCAGGCGCGCGGCGCCTCCGGGTGATCGCCGCGGCGCATCGCGCGGAAGGCGTTCAGGAATGCGGCCTGCGTGACGTCTTCTGCCTCGTCGGGATCGCGCACGTCGCGGAGCACGGAGCCGTATATCGCGCGCCGGTGTGTCCGGTAGATTCGCTCGAAGGAGCGATCGGGATCCACGAGTGCTTTATGCCTCGAAACCTTGCTTCTCAAGCCTGTTAGCCTGAGCTTCCTTCATCCCTCCCGATGACGACGCGCGCAGAACGCCAAGGCCGGAACGAATCCCTCTTCCGCGAGGTCAACGAGCGGATCGCGGAGCTGAACCAGACCTTCCAGATCGAAGGCCGTTCGGAGTTCCTCTGCGAGTGCAGCCGCGAGGAGTGCAAGGAGCCGATCTCGATCTCCATCGACGAGTACGAAACCGTCCGGCGCGCCCCGACCCGGTTCTTCGTCATCCCGGGCCACGAGGACGAGAGCGTCGAGCGCGTGATCGAGCGAAGCGACCGCTACGTCGTCGTCGAGAAGTTCGGCGAGGCAGCCGACGAGGCGGAGGACCTGGACCCCAGGTCCTAGCTAGCGGTCAACTCCTCGAGCCTCGACTCGAGGGCGGCTCGCTCGGCGTCGTCCAGAGGCAAGAGCGGTGCGCGCACGTCTCCCGTGACGGGCACTCCGCGCCACGCGAGCGCGGCCTTGACCGAGGCGTTGAACTGGAACTGCTGCAGCGCATCGCGGAGCGCCGCGACCACGTCGACCGCGCCGTCTGCATCCGGGTCCCGGTAGAGCGTCGCCACGTAGTCGGGGAAGGCTGCCGCGAGCCCGGAGACCGTGCCGGCTGCGCCTTCGGCGAGCCCCTGCGGGAGCAGCGGCTCCGACCCGATGAAGATGTCGAGCCCCTCGACGAGATACGGCTGCACGCGCTCGAACGGCGTGTCGGAGACCTTGAGGCCCGCGAGGTTGGGCGCGGCCTCGCGAAGGCGCACGATCACCGTCTGCGGAATGGAGTAGCCGCTGCGGGCCTCGAACTCGTAGAGGAAGAAGGGCACGGGCGCACAGGCCTCCGCAGCGGCACGGAAGTGCTCGAAGAGCGATTCCTCGGAGAGCGGGAAGTACGGCGGCGGGATCACGGCCACGGCCGAGGCTCCGGCGCCGGCCGCATGCTCGGCCAGCGCGACTGTCTCCGCGGTGGTCTGGGCCCCGCAGTGGACGGCGACCTCGAGCCGTCCGCGACAGGCCTCCAGGTAGAGCTCGGCCGCCCGCCGGCGCTCGTCGGCGGTGAGCAGGATGCCTTCGCCCGTCGTCCCGAGAGCGAGGATCCCGTCGAGGCCGCCCGCCGCGAGGAAGTCGGCGACGAGCCCGAAGGCGTCCTCGTCCAGGCGCGTGCCGCCCTCACGGAGAGGGGTGACCGCCGCTGCCAGGGCGCCGTGGATCACACAGCGAACCTTAAGCTGCCCGACATGAGGGCGCTTCAGGTGGAGAGGGACGGGCCGGTCCTGCGCGTGACGCTCGCGCGCCCCGAGCGGCGGAACGCGTTCGACGCCGACCTGATCGCCGAGCTCACGGAGGCCTTCGCCGACGTGGGCGACGCGCGCGCCGTCGTTCTCGCCGGGGAGGGCGAGGCGTTCTGCGCAGGTGCGGACGTCGAGTGGCAGCGCGCGTCCATCGACCTGAGCTACGAGGAGAACGTTGCCGACGCGCTCCGCCTCTACGAGATGTGCGAGGCGATCGACCGCTGCCCGGCTCCGGTTGTCGCCCGCGTCCACGGCTACGCGCTCGGCGGCGGGAGCGGGCTCGTCGCGTGCTCCGACATCGTCGTCGCCCATACGGAGACCGTCTTCGGCTTCACCGAGGTGCGGCTCGGCATCATCCCCGCGGTCATCTCGCCCTTCGTCCTCCCCCGCATCGGCGCACACGCACGGCGCTATTTCCTCACGGGCGAGCGCTTCGGTGCCGAGGTCGCCCTCCGGATCGGCCTCGTCAGCGAGGTCGCCGGCGACGACCTCGACGAGCGCGCCGAAGAGGTCGTGGGAAGCATCCTCGCGGGCGGTCCCGAGGCGGTGCGGGCGGCGAAGGAGCTCGTGCGCGACCGGCCGGGCGGCCAGGCCACGGCCGAGATCGCGGCGGCGCGCCGAACGAGCCCTGAGGGCCAGGACGGACTGCGCGCCTTCCTCGAGAAGCGCACGCCTGCATGGAGATCCGAAAGCTCCTCGTAGCGAACCGCGGCGAGATCGCCGCGCGCATCTTCTCGACCTGCGACCGCCTCGCAATCGCAACCGTCGCCGTGGCCGCGCCCGACGACGCGGGCGCCTTCCACACGCGCCGCGCGGCCGAGGTCGAGGACGTTTCCGCCTACCTCGACTTCGAGAATGTCGTCGCAGCCGCCCGTCGCGCAGGAGTAGACGCCGTGCACCCCGGCTACGGCTTCCTCGCCGAGAACGCCGATTTCGCGGAGGCGGTGCTGGAGGCGGGACTGCGCTTCGTCGGGCCCCGGCCCGAGTCGATTCGGGCTGCCGGGGACAAACTCGAGGCCAAGCGGCTCGCGGCGAAAGCCGGCGTTCCGGTGGTGCCGAGCGGCGAGCCCGGGGAGATCGGCTTCCCGCTCATGGTCAAGGCGGCCGCGGGCGGAGGCGGACGCGGGATGCGGCTGGTACGCTCCGCCGACGAGCTGGAGGGGGCGCTTGAATCGGCGCGGCGCGAAGCGGCGACCGGCTTCGGTGACGACCGGGTCTTCTGCGAGCGCTACGTCGAGCGGCCGCGCCACGTCGAGATCCAGCTGCTCGCCGATGCCCAGGGCACGACTGTGCACCTCGGCGAGCGCGACTGCTCGGTGCAGCGCCGCCACCAGAAGATCCTCGAGGAGAGCCCCTCGCCCGCGGTCGGGCCCGACCTGCGCGCCGAGATGGGCGAGGCGGCCGTCGCCTTCGCCCGCGCGGTCGGCTACGAAAGCGCGGGGACGGCCGAGTTCATGCTTGCGGAGGGCGAGTTCTACTTTCTCGAGCTGAACGCGCGAATCCAGGTCGAGCACCCGGTCACGGAGCTCGTCACCGGGCTCGATCTCGTCGAGCAGCAGCTGCGTATCGCCTCGGGTGAGCCGCTGGCGATCGGGGCCCGAGATCCGGAGGGCCACGCGGTCGAGGCCCGGCTCTACGCCGAGGATCCGCGCACCTTCCTGCCGCGCACGGGAAGGATCACGCGACTGAGGCTCCCCGCAGGCATCCGCGTCGACCAGGGCGTCGAGGAGGGCGACGAGATCCCGGTCGCCTACGACCCGCTGATCGCCAAGCTGATCGCGCACGAGGAGACGCGCGAGGACGCGCTCGACACGCTCGCCGCTGCGCTTCGAGAGACCGAGGTGCGCGGCGTCGAGACGAATCTCCCCTTCCTCCGCTGGCTGGTCGGACACCCCGAGCTCCGCGCCGGTGAGGCGACCACGGCGTTTCTGGACGAGAACCCGCCGCTCTCCCGCCCGCGCCGCGCGGCGCGCCCCTGGCACGGGTCCTGGCGGCTCAACGGCCCGTCGCCGAACCGAACGGCGCCACCCACGGTCGAAGGGAGCGGGCACGCAGATCTCCTCGGCGCAGAGAGCTCGCTGACGGCCCCCATGCCGGGCGTGGTCATTCGCGTCCTCGCCGGCGAGGGCGATCGGGTCGAGCCGCGCCAGCCGCTCGTCGTCCTCGAGGCGATGAAGATGGAGACACCGCTCGTCTCGCCCTACGAGGCCGTTGTGCGCCGGGTGCACGTGGCCGAGGGCGAGCGCGTCGAGGGCGGCGCGCTCCTCGTGGAGCTCGAGGAATGAGCGCCGACCCGATCGCGCTCTTCCGCGAGTGGCAAGCCGAGGCCAGCGCCGCAGGCGCGATCCTGCCCGAGGCGATGACGCTCGCGACCGCGGACGGGGCCGGCCGCCCGTCGGCACGCACGGTGCTCCTCAAGGGCGTGGACGAGCGCGGCTTCGTCTTCTTCACGAACTACGAGAGCCGCAAGGGGCGCCAGCTCGCGGAGAACCCGCACGCGGCGCTCACGTTCCTCTGGCACATGGAGCCCCGCCGGCAGGTGCTCGTGACCGGGACCGTCGAGCGGGTGCCGCGAGCCGAGTCCGAGGCCTACTTCACCACGCGCGACGTGGGCAGCCGCTTGGGCGCGTGGGCGTCCCGGCAGAGCTCTCCGCTCGGTAGCAGGGACGACCTCGAACGCGCCTTCGCGGAGGCCGAGAGCCGATTCGGGACCGACGTGCCGCTGCCCGACTGGTGGGGCGGCTACGTCCTCGCGCCGGAGGCAATCGAGTTCTGGGAGAGCCGCCCGAACCGCCTCCACGAGCGGGTTCGCTACAGCCGCGGAGACGACGGCTCCTGGCGCTCGACACTGCTTTCCCCCTGATGTTTTCACGGTTCCGACGCGGGTAGCCGCGTAGGGAAACCACCCGAGGGGGAACTCATGGCGAACGAGCTACAGGGAAAGAAGATCGCGTTTCTCGCGGCCGACGGCGTCGAGCAAGTCGAGCTGACCGAGCCGTGGAAGGCCGTCGAGCAGGCGGGCGGCGAGCCCGAGCTTCTCTCCATCGAGTCAGGTGAGATCCAGGCCTTCAACCATCTCGACCAGGGCGACACGTTCCCCGTCGACAGGGAGGTCGCGCAGGCCGAGGCGACCGACTACGACGGGCTCGTCCTGCCCGGCGGGGTCGCGAACCCGGACTTCCTGCGCGGCGACGAGAACGCGGTCGCCTTCGTCCGCGACTTCTTCGAGCAGGGGAAGCCCGTGGGCGTCATCTGCCACGGGCCGTGGACGATCGTCGAGGCCGGTCTCGTGAAGGGCCGGAAGCTCACGTCCTGGCCGACTCTCGAGACGGACATCCGGAACGCCGGCGGCAACTGGGTCGACGAGGAGGTCGTCGTCGACGCGGGCCTGGTCTCGAGCCGAAAGCCCGAAGACCTGCCTGCGTTCTGCGCCAAGATCGTCGAGGAGTTCGGCGAAGGCAAGCACGCGGAGCAGGCCGAGAAGGCAGCCGAAGCGGTCCGCTACTAGCCCAGCAGGTCGCGCAGCCTGAGAGCGAGCCCCATGTCGCCTTCGACCCGGATCTTGCCGGTCATGAAGGCGCCCATGGGGTTCTGCTCGTTCCCGACGACGGCGAGAAGCGTCTGCTCGTCCGTCTCGATGACGCACTCGGCCGGCTCCTCGGACTCGGTGACGTGCACGCGTCCATCCTCGACGTCGACACGCCAGCTGCCGGCGTTCTCGACGTCGAAGCGATACGAGGCCGTGAGGCCGGCCGCACGAGAGGTGTCGGGCCTGGCTTGCAGGTCGTCGAAGAACTGCCGAGCCGATGCGTGAGTCACAGCGTCGCGGGCGCCGGCTCGGGATGGCCGTAGGAGCGCCGCCCCGGAGCCGGCGGCAGGAGGAAGGTGACCGCGAGTGCCAGCGCGGGACCGATCGAGGTGGCGAGCACGGCGGCCTCGAGGTCGACCGTGTCCGCGACCGCACCGAGAACGAGGGCAGCCACACCGCCGAGCCCGATGGCGAGCCCGATCGAGAGGCCGGACGCCATGCCGACGCGCCCGGGCATGTACTCCTGGCTCATGACGAGGCTGACTCCGAAGGTTCCGATCACGCAGGCGCCCGAGAGGGTAACCGCGGCGACGCCGATCGGCCCGCCGACAAGCACGTAGACGAGGATCAGCGGCGTCGCGGCGACGAAGCTCCAGCGGAGCACCGGCCGCCTCCCGAAGCGATCGGCGAGCGGCCCGCCGGCGAGGGTGCCTATCGCTCCCGCAAAGAGGAAGAGCGCGAGCACGAAGGTCCCGTATGCCTCTCCGTGCCCGTTGTGGATCTCCCAGAGCGGGATGAAGGTGAAGAGCCCCATGTGGGCCACGCTGCGCAGGCCGACGACCACGAGGAGCAGGACGAGCCCGCGAGTCTCCGTCCTCGCGGCCGCGGCGCGCTGGTCTTTCGGTGACCCCTCCGGCGCGAAGCTCCCGAGATAGCGGAGCACAAGGACGAGGCCCGTGGCGACCGCGAAGCCCGGCAGCGCAATGAGGAGCCCGCCCTTCAGGCCGAGCGCGAGGATCAGCGCGGAGGCGTATACCGGGCCGAGCGCAAAGCCGATGTTGCCGCCGACGGAGAAGAAGGACATGCCGCTCGCCCGCCGCGAGCCGCTCGCGTAGCTCGCGAACTTCGATCCCTCCGGGTGATAGGCGGCGACGCCGACGCCGGCCACGAGCACTGCGAGGAAGATGAGCGGGTACGAGGGCGCGGCCGCGGCGAAGGCCATGCCAACCCCCGCAGTGGCGACGCCCGCCGGCAGAAGCCACAAGGCCCCACGAGCGTCCGACCAGAGCCCGAAGAGCGGCTGGATGAGGGACGAGCTGATCGTCGCCGCGAGTACGAGCGCCGAGGCGGCCGTGTAGGAAAGGTCGAACTCGGTCTTCAGGAACGGCAGCAGCGCGGGCAGCGACCCCTGCGCGAGGTCGGTTGCGAGATGGCCGGACGAAAGCGCGGCCATCGCCTTTCTGTCCACCCCGCGCACGGAGGCGAGAATACCCGTGTCAAACGGTCGCGTAGCGCTCGATCAGGGCGTAGGAGAGATCCCACTGCGCGCGCACGATCTCGCGCCGGTTGCGCTCGAGGGCGAGAGGCGAGGCCGCGTCCCGCAGCTGTTCCCGCTCACGCAGAAGCCCTCCGAGGTGGTGCTGGAGGGCTTCTACCGGGAGAGGGTTTCGCCCGCGAGGGGAGGGTGCGGGCGGAGAGGGTAGAGCTGCGCTCATTGCGCATCCCTCTCATCGTCCTGAGGGATTTCTTCTATATCCCTCATTCGGGGAACAAGGTACGAAGCTGTTCGGATAGCATCCCCGCGCGCCCATGGAGATCGACGTCGTCGAAGCGTCGCCGGCGGAGGTTGCCGCGGACGTCCTGGCTTTCGCCGTCCCGGAGCCCGTTGAGCTCCCGGCGGCCGGCCAAGAGCTCGACCGCCTGGTCGACGGGGGGATTCGACACCTGATCGAGGACGGGGAGCTCCAGGGCGAGCGCGGCAAGGTCACCCTCCTCCACACACGGAACACGCTCAAGGCTCACCGGCTCGCTGCCGGAGGCACCGGCGGCGAGGCCGATTCCGAAGGCCTGCGCACGGCGGCTGCCGCGGTGGCGCGGCGGGCGAGCGACCTGGGCGGGAAGACCGTCGCCTGGATCCTGAGCGAGAACGGGCTTCCGGCGGACGAGCAGGCGCGCGCGGTCGTCGACGGCATCGCGCTCGGCCCCTACGACGCCGGCATCTGGAAGACGAAGGAGGAGCACGCCCCGATCGAGCGCCTCGTGCTCTGCGGCCCCGGCGCCCAGGAAGCCGCCGAGGAGGCGCGGCGGGCCAACGTCATCGCCGCGTGGACGAACCGCTGCCGCGACCTCGTCAACGCACCGCCGAACGTCTGCACGCCGACGACGCTGGCAGAGTTCGCCGAGGAAACCGCGAGCCGCTTCGAGCACCTGAGCTACTCCGCTCTCGGCCCGGACGAGATCCGCGAGGCCGGCATGGGAGCTCTCACCGCGGTCAGCCAGGGGAGCGAGAACGCCGCCCGGCTGATCACGCTCTCCTACGAGCCGCCCTCCCCCACGCGCGGCGACGTCGTCCTCGGGCTGGTCGGGAAGGCGATCACCTTCGACTCCGGGGGCCTCTCGCTCAAGCCCGCCAACCGCATGGAGGAGATGAAGACCGACATGGGCGGCGGAGGCGCGGTCCTGGCCGCGACGGGCGCGATCGCCGAGCTCGGGCTTCCGGTCAAGGTGCTGAGCGTCGTGCCCTCCTGCGAGAACATGCCCGGCGGGGGCTCGTACCGGCCCGGCGACATCATCACGGCGCTCAACGGCAAGACCATCGAGGTCACGAACACCGACGCCGAGGGCCGGCTCATCCTCGCCGATGCGCTCACGCACGCGCGGCGCTCGGGCGCGACGCACATGCTCGACCTCGCCACCCTCACCGGCGCGATCGTGATCGCGATGGGCGACTACTACGCCGGTCTCTACTCGAACGACGACGCCTGGACGGAGGAGATCCAGGCCGCGGCCGAGACGACGGGCGACCACGTGTGGCCGATGCCGCTCCACGACACGTACCGGCGCTACATCGAGTCCCCCTACGCCGACATGAAGAACTCCTCCGAATACCGCCAGGGCTCACCTGCCCTGGCCGCCCGCTTCCTGCAGGAGTTCGTGGGCGAAGGGATCTGGGCGCATCTCGACATCGCGGGCACGGCCTACCTCGAGCGAACCCGCGAGGACTACTACGGAGCTCCCGGCGCGACAGGGTACGGCGTGCGGCTCCTCGCCGAGCTCGCCCGCCGCTTCTCGTAGTAGTGCCCCTCCCAGCAATACACGCCTGCCCCTGGCCCGCGAGCACGCGTCGCCAGACTCGCCCCTCGCACTTGGCAAGGCTGCCAGCCTTGCCTGCGAACGCGTGCCGCCTCTCGCTCGGTGCTCGCGACCCGGGAGCGGGGCAGCATCACTGGCAGGGGCACTAGTGGACTTCGACCTTTCGGACGACCACCAGCTGCTGCGGCAGACGGTTCGGGACTTCGCCGAGGAGCGGATCGCACCCGTCGCGGAGGAGCTCGACCGGGAGCATCGCTTTCCCTACGAGATCGTCGAGGCGCTCGCCGAGCTCGGGCTCATGGGCATCCCGATTCCTGAGGAGCACGGAGGGGGAGGCGGCGACACGCTCGCCTATGCGCTTGCCGTCGAGGAGCTGACGCGGATCGACTCGTCGGTGGCGATCACGGTCGCCGCGCACACCTCGCTCGGGACGATGCCGATCCTGCTCTTCGGCTCCGACGAGCAGAAGGAGCGCTGGCTTCCCGACCTCGCGTCCGGGCGAAAGCTCGCCGCGTTCGGCCTGACGGAGCCGGAGGCCGGCTCGGACGCCGGCGCGACACGGACGACCGCGGAGCTCCGCGACGGGAGCTGGGTCGTCAACGGATCGAAAATCTTCATTACGAACGCGGGCACCGACATCACTGCGCTCGTGACCATCAGCGCGCGGACCGGAGACGACGAGATCTCGAACGTCGTCGTGCCGAACGGCAGCGACGGCTACGAGGTCTCGCCGCCGATGCGGAAGATGGGCTGGCGCGCCTCGGACACGCGCGAGCTCTCCTTCCAGAACTGCGCGGTCCCGGAGGATCACCTGCTCGGCGAGCGCGGCTCTGGCCTGCGGCAGTTCCTCGAGATTCTCGACGGCGGCCGGATCTCGGTCGCCGCGATGGGCCTCGGCCTCGCGCAGGGTGCCTTCGACCTCGCGTCGGCCTACGCGCGAGAGCGGCAGCAGTTCGGACAGCCGATCGGGAAGTTCCAGGCGATCCAGTTCCACCTGGCCGACATGACGACGGAGATCGAGGCGGGGCGGAACCTCGTCTACAAAGCCGCGTGGCTGAAAGATCAGGGGCGGCCGTTCGCGCAGGCCGCCGCGATCGCGAAGCTCTACACGGGCGAACTGGCGAACCGCGTCGTCAATTCGGCCCTCCAGATCCACGGCGGCTACGGGTTCATGGACGAATACGCGATCTCACGGCTCTACCGCGACCAGAAGGTGCTCGAGATCGGTGAGGGCACGAACGAGATTCAGCGACTGGTGATCGCCCGCGGGTTGGGCCTTTAGTCGGGGCCACCCCAAACCACCACCCGCTTTCAAGCGTACTGCGCAAACACGCAAATGTGGCGCGCACAGTGCGTCGGCAGAGTCAGGGAAGGCGACGTGTGTTTTCGCCGCGCCACGGCTCCGATAGCATCCGCGCGTCCCTTCAACGGAGGTAGCGCATGCCGCTCTTCATGGACGTACACAACATGGACGGAGGGGTTTCGTGCGACGCCGTTCGCGACGCGCACGCGAAGGACGTCGCAATCCAGGGCGACCACGGCGTCAATTACAAGAGCTACTGGGTGAGCGAGGCCGAGGGCAAGATCTTCTGCCTCGTCGAGGCGCCCGACGCCGAGACCGCGACGCGCGTCCACCGCGAGGCCCACGGCCTCGAGGCGGACGAGATCTACGAGGTCATCGAGGGCTCGTAGCGCTCGGCAGCCTCTACGCCGGCTCGTCCGGCTTCTCGTACCCCTCCTGGAAGGGCGGCTTCTACCCGGCGGGCTCCAAGCCGGCGGATTTCCTGCGCTTCTACGCCGGGAGGCTGAACACGGTCGAGCTCAACTCCACCTTCCGCCGGCTCCCCGCCGAGGATCAGTTCGAGCGCTGGGCCGACCAGACCGAGCCCGGCTTCAAGTTCGGCGTCACGCTCGCCCGCCGCGTCACGTCCTTCGGCCGCGTCGAAGGAGTGGACGCCGCCGCGCAGTCGATCGGGAAGCTGGGCGACCGCCTCGGGCCGGTCCGGATCAAAGTGCTGCAAGCGCGGGACGACGGGTTCCTGCGACTCTTGCTCGACTCGATCGACCCACAGATGCGCTGGGCGCTCGATTTCCGCCACGCCTCCTGGCTCGATGACGAGATCCAGGCACGCCTCGACGAGCGTGGGGTTGCCCGCGTGGACGCCGAGGAGGGAGCCGCCGACTTTCGCTATCTGCGCCTCCGGAACCCGCCGTACGGCGAAGCGGACCTCGCCGCGGAAGCGTCGCGGATCGCCCCTCTCCTCGAGGAGGGACTGGACGTCTTCGCCTATTTCCAGCACGAGGACGAGCCCACCGCGCCACGTTACGCAGAGCGCCTGCTCGAGCTCGTCAGCGGTCGCTCCGCCGGATGACGAACCGAAGCGCCTGCCACGTGTCGTCGATCGCGCAGCTCTTGTTGTCGACGAGCCCCGCGTCCAGACCGATGCGCTGCACGGAGTCGAAGGTCAGATCGGTCTCGACACCGGAAGCCTTCTTCGGCCAGGCGATCCAGAGCCCTCCGGCCGGCGCCAGCCGCCTCGCGAGCGGCGTGAACGCCCGCGTCAGCTCGCCTTGACGCGTCGTGAAGAGGACGGCGACGTCGAACTCGCCGCGGAGCTTCGGCTTCACGCCGAGCAGCTCTGCGAAGCCCTCGGGGGCCTTCTGGAGGGCGACGCGCGAGTCCTCCCTGATGCCGAGCTTCTTCGGGAGCGGAGTCGCGGAGTAGTCCTTTCGCACCCCGCGAATCTAGCGAGGGAAGAAAGTGGGCCGCTCGCCCGTCAGGTGGACATGAACTACAGCCCACACAGCCATCTCGCGATCGCCCGCGCCCGGCATGAGGACATGCTTCAGCAGGCGGAGCACGCCCGGCTCGCCCGCTCGTTCGACAACGAGCGGCCCGGCGTCATCTCCCGCCTGAGGTCGCACCTCGCCCGCAAGCGCCAGCCCGCGCCGCGGCCCGTCGCCGCCTAGCGAAGCCGCTCGGCCTCGTAGCCCCAGTCGGCGAGGAAGCCGAGCAGCTCGGCGCAGTGCTCCTCGTCGCGGGTCGCGACCGTGATCGAGACCTCGGTTCCGGTCACAGGTAGGTCCATGCCCTCCCTGTGATGGTCGACCGAGAGGACGTTCACGCGCCGCTCCGCGATGCGGGCCAGCAACGCGGCGAGCGCGCCGGGCCGATCGGAGATCCGCGTCCTGAAGACGAGGAAGCGTCCCGCGCGGGTGAGCCCGTGACGCGCGACCTCGACCAGCAGCGACGCGTCGATGTTGCCGCCCGACAGGATCGCGCAGGCCGCGCCGTCGCCCTCGACCTTGCGGGTCAGGAGCGCCGCGACCGATGAAGCGCCGGCGCCTTCGACCACGAGCTTCACACGCTCGAGCAGGAGCACGATCGCGTCCGCGATCTCGGCATCGGTGACGGTGACGACGGAGTCGAGCCGCTCGGAGAGGATCTGCGAGGTCAGCTCGCCGGGCTGCTTCACGGCGATGCCGTCGGCGATCGTGATGCCGGTCGGCTCGAGCCCGGCGAAGGGTGCACAGCTCGCCGCCTGGACGCCGACAAGGTGGATCTCCGGCCGCAGCTCGCCGAGCGCGAGCGCGATTCCGGAGGCCAGCCCGCCGCCGCCGACGGGGATGACCAGGGTGCTCACGTCGCCGAGCTGCTCCGCGAGCTCGAGCCCGAGCGTCCCCTGACCGGCGACGACCGCCTCGTCCTCGAACGCGTGGACGAACGTCGCCCCGGCCTCCGCGCGCTCGTGTGCGGCTCCCTGGGCCTCGTCGAATCCTTCACCCGAGAGCAGCACCTCGGCGCCGTAGCTCCGCGTCGCGTCGACCTTGGCCATCGGAGCGTCGAGCGGCATGAACACCGTCGCGGCGACGCCGGCCTCGCGCGCCGCGAGCGCAACGGCCTGGCCGTGGTTTCCCGCGCTCGCGGTCACGACTCCGGCCGCACGCTCCTCGTCCGTCATCGTCGCGAGCTTGTTGACCGCGCCGCGGATCTTGAACGACCCTGTCCGCTGCAGATTCTCGGCCTTCAGGAAGACTGGACGGCCGCTGCGCCGGCCCAGCGTCTCCGAGGAGTACACCGGCGTCTCGCGCGCGAGTCCGTGGACGCGCTCGCGCGCCGCCCTGATGTCAGCGAGTGTGGGCCCGGCCGCCGTCTTCATGAACCTTGAACACCTTCTCCATGATCTCGCGAACCGCCGTCAAGGGATCGAGCTCTCGTCGCTGGACCGCCTCGAGCAGGCGCTGTAGCTCGGGATCATCTCCTACCGCGGACTCGAGATGCGCCTTCGCCCGCGCGCTGGCCACCGCGAAGACCTCGCCAGCGAGATTCTTCGCGCGGCGTTCCGCAAGCAAGCCCGCCGACTCGAGATGCGCGCGGTGCGCCGAGATCTCGGTCCAGAGCTCGTCGATGCCCTCGCCCCGCACCGCCTCGGTCAACACGATCGGCGGCTGCCAGTGCCGGTCGGCATCGAGCGCGAGGACGGAGCGAACCTCGTTCACCATCGTCTTCGCGGCCGGATGGTCGCGCTTGTTGACCGCGATCACGTCCGGAATTTCCATGATTCCGGCTTTCAGGGCCTGGATCGAGTCGCCGGAGCCGGGCATGAGGACGAGGAGCACGGTGTCCGCGATCGAGATGATCTCGACCTCGCTCTGGCCGGCGCCGACGGTCTCGAGGAAGACGAGATCCTTCCCGGCTGCGTCGAGGATGAGCGCGGCCTGCAGCGTCGCCTCGGCGAGGCCTCCGAGGTGGCCGCGCGTCCCCATCGAGCGGATGAAGACCTCGGGATCGAGGAAGTGGTCGGCGAGGCGGATCCGGTCACCGAGGAGCGCGCCCTTCGTGAACGGGCTCGAGGGGTCGACGGAGATGACGCCGACCGAGGCGTCCTCCGCGCGCACGTGGCGGACGAGCGCGCTGATGAGGCTCGACTTCCCCACTCCGGGCGGCCCCGTGACGCCGATCCCGTAGGCCTTGCCCGTGCTCGGGTAGAGCTCGCGGATGAGCTCGTATGCGAGCGGGTCCGAGCTCTCGACCAGCGTGATTGCGCGCGCGAGCGCACGGCGGTCGCCGGCCCGCACGCCCTCGGCGAGCGCGTCGAGAGTCCAGCCGCGGCTCAATCCCGGGCCGGCTCCGGCGCGTGGCGCACGGCGACCCGGCCCGCTTCGGAGTCCACTCTCCGCGCGAGGACGTAGCCGATCACCGCCGCAATGCCGAGGAGAACGGCGGCGGTCGCCCACACCGTGCGCGCGCCGGCCTCGTTCGTGAGCGGCCCGGCCAGGATCATGCCGAGGCCGAGAAACGCATAGCCGAGGCTCATGACGACGGCGAACGACCTCCCGCGCAGACGGTCCGGCACGCCGCGCTGGACGAGGACGGCGTTCGTGATCACCGCGACGCCGTTTCCGACTCCGGCGGCGACGACGACGATCGAGGCCACCCAGACGTTGGGCGCCGCGGCGGCCGCCCCGAAGCCGAGCGCCATGAGAGCGATGGAGACCCCGTAGGGAACAGCCATCCCCCGCTGCTCGATCCAGCTGCCGCCGAAGAGGCTCCCGAGCATGAGGCCGACCGCGCCCGCGGCGACCAGGAGCCCGTAGCCGAAGTCCCCGGCGTCGAAAACGTTCTTGGCAAGGACGATCTCCGCGACGTTGACCCCCGCGGTGGCGAAGACCGCGATGCTCCACGCGACGATGATAGTGAGCAGGGACTTCGAGCGGAGGGCAAACGAGAACCCGTCGGCGAGGTCGGCCCAGTGGCCCCGACTCGGTGCGCGCTCAGCCTCCTCGAGGCTCTGGCGGATGCGCACGATCAGGAGCGCGGAGACGAGGAAGCTGATCCCGTTGACGACGTAGGCCGCATCCGGGCTCGTCGCCGCGACGAGGGCGCCGCCGACGAGCGCGCCGATCGCCCACGTGAAGTTGTCGGCCGTCTGCAGGAGCCCGTTCGCCTGCGGCAGGTCCTCGTCCGCGACGAGGTTGGGCAGCCCTGCGTAGACCGCCGGCCGGAAGAGGCTCGTCGCCACGCCGGCGACGAAGGCGAGCGCAACGATCTGGAGCGGGGTTGCGGCGAACGGCAGAGCGAAGAACACAGCTGCCCGGGCGAAGTCGGCGACGACGAGAATCCAGCGGCGGGGGGCGATGTCGAGCAACCTCCCGGCGAGGAAACCGACGAGCACGCTCGGAAGAAACTCGACGACGAGGAGCGCGCTGACCCAGGACGCGTTCTCCGTGCGGTCGAAGACGTCGACGACGAGCGCGACGAACGCGAGCCACGTGCCGATGCTGGACGCGAGCGTCGCAAAGAAGAGAAGGCGGAATCCTCCTGCCTCCCGCACGAGCCCGAAGCGGGCCCGGCTGCGGCCCCCTGTCACGGCCCGAACCGTAACAGCGCCGCCAGAGGCTGGTGAGTCCTAGATGGAGGTGGGCGTGCGCTGGAGCACGCGTGCGAGAGCGGCCGCGAAGAACTCGTTCTCCTCCCGCGTGCCCACCGTGACGCGGATCGCATCGTCCGCGCCGAAGGAACCGAGCGGACGGACGATAGCTCCCTCGCGGAGCAGGCGGTCGAAGAGCACGCGTGAGTCCTCGCCGGTCTCCACGTAGACGAAGTTCGCCACGGGGGGCGAGGCGACGGCGAGGCCGAGGCCTCGGCAGGCCTCCTCGAGGCGGCTACGCTCGTCGGCGGTCTCGCGCCGGCGGCGCACGATCTCCGCCTCGTTCCCGATGCTTGCGCGCGCCGCGTCCTGCGCCGTCTGGTTGATGTCGAAGGCGTTTCGCACCTTCGCGATCGCCTCGACGACCTCGGCAGGCCCGACGCCGTAGCCGACGCGCAACCCCGCGAGCCCGTAGATCTTGGAGAACGTTCGCAGGACGAGCGCACGACGACCCTGCTTGACGGACTCGGCGATGCCGTCCGGGTAGTCGTCGGATTCGACGTACTCGAAGTACGCCTCGTCGAGCACGGTGAGCACATGCTCGGGCACCCGCTCGAAGTACGACTCGATCTCGCTCCGGCCGATCATCGTCCCGGTCGGGTTGTTCGGGTTGCAGAGATAGACGATCTTCGTCTGCGGCCCGACTTCGCCGAGGATTGCCTCGACGTCGTAGCAGTGCTCCGTGAGCGGCACCCGCTTCGCGACAGCGCCGAGCTTGAGCGCGTCCAAGACGTAGCTCGGGAAGGAGGGCCAGCCGCAGACGATCTCGTCCTGCGGGTCGAGCAGCGCGACCGAGAGGTACATGATCACGGCGTCCGCGCCGGCGGCGATGGTCACGTTCTCGAGGCTGACTCCGTGCCGCTCCGCGAGCGCCGTTCGGAGCAGGTAGGCGCCGCCGTCGGGGTAGCGGTTCAGGTCCGGCGCGCCGCGCTCGATCGCCTCGAGCGCCTCGGGAAACGGGCCGTACTGCCCCTCGTTGGAGGCGAGCTTGACCACCCGTTCGAGGCCGAGCTCGCGCTGCACCTCCTCCACGGGCTTGCCCGGCTCGTAGGGGACGAGGCTCTCGAGAGCAGGTCGAAGCAGAGGAGCGTCGGACATTGCCCTAATCTTTTCACTTCGTGGAGATCGGGCTCTTCCCACTCAACCTCGTGCTTCTCCCCGGCGAGCAGGCGCCGCTGCACATCTTCGAGCCGCGCTACCGCGAGCTCATCGGCGAGTGCCTCGACCAGGGCGGGGAGTTCGGGCTCGTGCTCTCCGACGACGAGGGCATGCGGGAGATCGGCTGCCGCGCCGGGGTGATCGAGGTGCTCGAGCACTTCGAGGACGGGCGGCTGAACGTCGTCGTCGAGGGCCGCGAGCGGATCCGCATCGCCGAGCTCACCGGCGGACGCTCCTTCATGACCGCCCAGGTCGAGGACCTCGACGACGACGACGAAGCCCCGACGGAGGATGAGATCGAGGAGTGCCTGGCCGCCTACCAGCGCGTCGTGAGCGCGGCCGAGGCAGACCTGGAGGAGCTCGACTTCGACGCGGACTCGATCGCGTACCAGATCGCAGCGCGCGTGGACTTCGGCACGGACGTCAAGCAGGGCCTCCTCGAGATCCGCTCCGAGCGCGAGCGCGTCCTGCGTCTCGCGCCGATGCTCGACCAGGCCGCCGAGGCAGTGCAGCGCGACCGTGAGATCCGCGAGCGCGCATCCGGCAACGGCCGCGTCGAGCCCATCTAGCCGCCCTGGCAGGCGACGGCTTTCGCCGGGCCAAGCCCGGCTTTGCCATCGCCTGACGACGCCCCAGAACGGCTAGCGCATTGCGCCTAGAGCTTCTTCACCGCGTGGACCGGCCGGCCGGCGGCCTCCCACGCGTAATACGAAGCGCTCGGGCCGAACTCCGGCTCGTAGACGACCACGCGCGGGTTGCGCCCGACCTCCTTCGCGCGCTGGGCGTGCCGCAGGAGGTTGGGGTCGTCGCGGCGCTCCCAGACGAGGATGAGATGCACGGCGGTCATGAAGAGCGCGACGAACGGGCACCCCTCTGCCGGGCACGGGAACGGATCCGTCGCGACACAGAACCAGCCCGCGTGGTCGCCGCTCGTGTCGTCGGTCCAGAGATCCTCCTCGTGCTCGAGGCCGGCGTCCTCCTCGATGACGGTCCCGCGCTCGAGCTCGGTGCCGCTCACAGATCCTTCTCCATCAGGATCGCGTCGACGTAGCCTCCCGAGCGGCGGAAATGGCCGCGGCGGGTCCCGACCTGGCGGTAACCGAGGCGCTCGTACAGTGCGAGCGCCGCCTCGTTGTGCGGGAAGACGTGCAGCTCGATCTTCCGGACTCCCACGCTCCTGGCCCACGCCTCGGCACTCTCCATCAAGGCTCGACCGATGCCCCGTCGGCGGTAGCCGTCCGCAACCATCACCCCGACGTCCGCAACGTGCTCGCTCGCCGGGTGGCTGTCGCGTCCGATCGAGAGCCGCCCGACGATGCGCTCGTCCAGCTCGGCGACGAGGACGGCGGCGTAGGCGTGTCTGCGGATCGCCTTCAAGTACCTGCGTTCCTCAGCCACGCTCCGCCAACCGCCGTCGGCGATGAGCCACCCGCCCTCCTCCGACCCCACCGACTCGGCGAGGCGTACCAGCGACCCCGCGTCGCCGGGCTCCGCCTTGCGGATCGCGGCGCTCACCGGACGACCGCCCCCGCTCCTCCTCTTCTCGGGTCGCCGGCCGCCTCGAGCTCTCCGTCGGCGTCGAGACCGACCGCCGCAGCTCCGCCGAAGTAGAGGTTGCGCCCGCTCCAGCGCACGACCTCGTAACCGTCGGACTCGAGCCGGTCGGCGACATCGGGGTCGAAGCCGCCTTCGAGCTGGAGCGCGGCGCCCTCGAGATGCACGCGCGGAGCCTCGATCGCCTCGGGGACGCTCAGGCCGTGGTCGAGGACGTTGACGATGATCTGGAGGATCGCGGCGCGGAGGCGGATCGACCCCGCGCTGCCCAGCACGAGACGCGGGCGCTTGTCCTCGAGCACGACCGACGGAGCCATCATGCTCGTGAGCCTTGCACCCGGCGATCCCTCGCGGCCGGCCGGGTTCAGGTCCTCCTCGCCGAGCATGTTGTTCATGTGGATGCCCGTCCCGGGAACGATCACGCCCGACCCGCAGCCCGTCGACGCGGACAGGGAAGCCGCGTTGCCGCGCGCGTCGACGACGCTGATGTGTGTGGTGGACGGAACGCCGGCCGGCTCGGGCGAGAACCGGCGGACACGACTTCGCGCTCGCTCGGCCGCAGCCGCCACGTTCTCGTCGGCGAGGAGCCGGCGCGGGAGGCCGCCGCGGTGGAGCCCGCTCAGGAACCCGGGGCCGCGCGCGAGCTGCGCCTCCCGCATGACCTCGGCGAGTGCACCGGCGGCCTGCGCACTGCCGGCCGCGGCCGTCTCGCCCAGCCGGTCGAGGACGCTCAGCGCGTACGCGATCAGCAGCCCGCCCGCCGAGGGCGGCGGGTTTGAGACGAACTCCCAGGTCCGGTACGTCGCGCGCACCGGGCGCCGGCGGATGACGCGGTATGCATCCAGATCGGCCACGGTCACGGAGCCCCCGCCCTCCTGCACGGCAGCGCTGATGCCGCGGGCAAGCTCGCCGCGGTAGAAGCTCTCGGATCCTTCTGCCGCGAGCCGG
>Ga0207674_10000804_pt1 | contig 40816 bp, 45 predicted proteins | sample KBSCornC72_FD_184303 | JGI IMG/M metagenome (GOLD analysis project Ga0207674, IMG submission 184303) | Corn rhizosphere microbial communities from Kellogg Biological Station, Michigan, USA - KBS Corn C7-2 (SPAdes) (version 2) | ecosystem: Host-associated > Plants > Roots > Rhizosphere > Soil ... | reverse complement strand
CTCGACTCGCTTCCGGCCGACGACGAGGACGCGATCGCCTTGCTGACCCGAATCAAGGGCATTGGGCGCTGGTCGGCCGAAATCTACCTGCTGTTCGCGGAAGGGCGGCGCGACGTCTTCCCGGCCGGCGACCTCGCCGTCCTGATCGAGCTCGGAAAACTGCTCGGCCTGGCCGAGAAGCCGAGCGAGAAGTATCTGCGCGAGCTGGCGGAGCCGTGGCGGCCGTATCGCGGCGCGGCCGCCGTGCTCGCCTGGCACAGCTACAACAGCGACGTGCTGTAGTTCGGTTCCTCCCCGGGACGGGGAGGTGGCAGTCCGAAGGACTGCCGGAGGGGGGCTTGAGCCCTGCACGACGCCCCTACCACCAGCTTCGCTGGTCCCCCTCCCCGTTCCGGGGAGGATTACTTCCGCACTCCGATCGGCAGGGGACGGATGCCGAGCGCGGCGAAGGCGCGGGCGCCGAGGTCGACGCGCAGCGGGCCGAGCTTGTCGCCGCTGGTCTCGCGGCCAAGCAGATAGGCGACCGAAGTCTGCCCGGTCCCGCTGCCGAGGCGATAGAGGGCATTGAAGGCGATCAGCGGCACGAACACCTGGCGTCCGCCAAGCTCGAAGATCTGAATGTTGGCGCGCGGCGCAACCAGCGAGGTCCGGATCGTGACATGCTGCAGCGGCGGCAGGGCCTCGATCCGCTCGCCCTGCCCGATCGGCGCGGCGAAGAAGGCACCGATGTCCTGCTCCTGGGTCGGGCCGGCGTTGAACATGCTCGCTTCGACCAGCACGTCGCGCGCCGTCGCGCCGCCGCTGTTGGTCAGCTGGATCTCGAACTCCACCGTCACGCGCTCGTCGTCGACGGTGCAGCCGAGGGGTGCGAAGACGATCTCGACCCACGGGCGCAGGCGCGAGGAGACGATGCCGACCGGCTTCGGCGGGGCGGCTTCCGGAGCGGGCGTCGGCGGCGGCACCGGCCGCGGCGCGGGCACGGGCTCCGGAGCGGCATAGGAATCGATCTCGGGAGCGCCGGCGAACGACTCGCGCGCGCGGCGGCGCAGCAGGACGAGGGCGGCGCCCGCGCCGAGCACGGCGGCGAGCAGCAGCCATGGCCATAGCGCCGGCTTCTGCTCCGGAGCGAAGGTCGTCGACGCCGGGCCGGACGACGAGAAGCCCGGCTGCGGCACGCTCGCCGGAAGCGCCGAGGTCGCGGGGGTCGCGGGCGGAAGATCCAGCGCCAGCGCCTGGTCGCCGCGCGGCGCCGAGTCCTTCGCCGCCACTGGCGGAGGCGCGGCCGGACGGCGTGGCGCCGGCGCCGCCGGAGCGGCGGTCGCCGCCGCCGTGGGTGAGTCGGTTGCACCGTCGGGCGTGGGCTGGCGGGCCGGTCGACGAGGCGCCGGCGCCGGCGTCTCGGCCTGCCGCGTGACGGTCCCGTTGAGGCTGAAGTTCTGCAGCTCGCGCGGGCCGATCGAATCGGTCGTGTTGGTCGCGGCGTCGGGGACGGATTGGGCAAGCGCCGGAAGCGGCGCGAGCATCAGCCCGGCCGCAAACGCCGCAATGCCAAAGCGTAGACCCGCTCTCATCCTCTCCCGCTCATGTGCGTGAATCGCGCGTCCTCTGCGCGCCATTTAGCCCATGGCCCGCAAATCGCGCCTCTTCAAGCACATGTGAGATGAATGGGACCGGACTCCGGGCCTAGCGCGCGTCGACCAGCACCAGCTCGCTGTCGTCCTCGGCCTCGATCCGGACTTGGTCCTCGCCGGTGATCGCGACCCCGTCGCGCGGGCCCGCCTCGACCCCGTTGACCCGCACCCGACCGCTCGGGACGAGGTAGAGGTGGCGCGCCGGGTCGGCATCGACGGCGATGCTGGCGCCGGCCTTGACCGTGGCCCCGAGCACCCGGGCGTCGGCGTTGATAGTCAGCGCACCGTCGGCCGAATCGCCGCTCGCGAGCAACTGGAAGGCGCCGTCGCGCGAATCCTTGGGAAAGGGCTTGGCGCCCCAGCTCGGCTTCGCGTTCGGCTTGTCGGTCTCGATCCAGATCTGGAACAATGTCGTCTGCTCGTCCTCGAGATTATACTCGGCGTGGGTGACGCCGGTGCCGGCGCTCATCACCTGGACGTCGCCCGCGCCGGTGCGGCCCGTATTGCCCAGCGAATCCTTGTGGGTGATCGCGCCGGTGCGGACGTATGTGACGATCTCCATGTCGCGGTGCGGATGCGGCGGAAAGCCGCTCTGCGCCGCGATCTGGTCGTCGTTCCACACCCGGATGCGGCCCCAGCCCATGCGGGCGGGCTCGTAATAATTGGCGAAGGAGAAATGGTGGCGGGCGTTGAGCCAGCCGTGCTCGGCGTGGCCGAGGCTGTCGAACTTGCGAACGTCGATCATCGGAAGTGCCCCTGTCAGGAGTCGATTGTTGGAGGCGAAATGGCGGTTCCCGAATCGCCTTCAAGTGTCAGCCATGTGACCTGCGGCCTCACTCGGCTTCGTCGAACGCGCCGACGAACATTTCCTCGCCGGCGAGCCCCTCGAGCTCGCGATCGAGCGCGCGATAGTCCTCGCCATGGCCCTGAATGAAGGAGTCGAAGTCGGCGGCCGAGTTCCAGCGGTCGACGGTCATCCACCAGCCGCCGGGCTCGCCGGGCCTGAACAGGCTGGTCCCGAGATACCCCTGCGCCTTGCCGAACAGCGCCGCCCACACGCCGTCGGCGCCGTAGGCAATCGCGAACTCCTCCGCGCGGTCCTCGGGCGGCCGGAATTTCCAGATTCGCAGATGGGTCATGCGACCTCGGCGAAAGGTGGTGCCCAGGAGAGGACTCGAACCTCCACGCCCTTGCGAGCGCCAGCACCTGAAGCTGGTGCGTCTACCAATTCCGCCACCTGGGCACGGTCGTCATTTTGGCAGGGGGCGGCGCTTAAAGGGGCCGCGCCCGCCTTGTCAATCTAGGAAGCGAGGGGCTAGTGCGCCAGCCCATGATCGATCGCAAGGAAGAGCTCGTCACCGTCTTTGGCGGCGACGGATTCATCGGCCGCTACGTCTGCGAACTGCTGTTGAAGGCGGGCGCCCGGGTCCGGGCCGCGACGCGCAATCCCAAGCGCGGCTATTTCATCCAGCCGCTCGCCCAGGTCGGCCAGTACGGCTTCGTCCGGGCGGACGTCGCGGATGCCGACAGCGTCCGCCACGCCGTCCGCGGGGCGAGCGCGGTGGTCAATCTGGTCGGCGTGTTCGGCCGGTCGATGCAATCGGTCCACGTCGAAGGCGCGGGCAACGTCGCCGAGGCCGCCAGGCGCGCCGGGGCCGCCGCACTGGTCCATGTCTCGGCGATGGGGGCGGACCCCCACTCCGAATCGAACTACGGCCGGACCAAGAGCGAGGGCGAAGCCGCCGTGCGCAAGGCCTATCCCAAGGCGACCATCGTCCGCCCGTCGCTGGTATTCGGCCCGGAGGACCAGCTCACCAACCGGTTCGCGGCGATGGCCGGCCTGCCCGTCCTGCCGGTGATCGCGGCCCGGACGAATTTCCAGCCGGTCTATGTCCGCGACCTCGCCCAGGCGATCGCCCAGGCCGCGCTCGATCCGGGCAAGCATGGCGGCAAGACCTACGAGATCGGCGGGCCGGCGCGGATGAACATGGTCGAACTTCACCGGGCGATCATCGCCATCACCGGGCAGACGCCCGACATCGTGCCGTTGCCGGACGTGGTCGGGGCGGCCTTGTCCTACCTCGGTTTCCTGCCCGGAGCGCCGCTGACCCGCGACCAATGGATGATGCTCAAGCGCGACAACGTCACCTCGGGCAGGCTGCCGGGGCTCGAGGCATTCGGGATCGAGCCGACGCCGCTGGCGGCGGTCGGCGGCGAATGGCTCGCCCGCTTCCGCGGCAACCGCTTCGCCGGCGGCCGGCGGGCTCACCAGACGGCCGCCAGCTGACGTGCCGATCCTGCTGATCGCGATCATCCTCGGCATCGTCGAGGGGGTCACCGAGTTCCTGCCGGTCTCTTCGACCGGGCATCTGGTCCTCGCCGGCGCGCTGCTCGGCTACAACGACACGCAGTGGAACGCGTTCAACGTCATCATCCAGCTGGGTGCGATCCTCGCCATCGTCGTGCTCTACTGGCGGACCTTCTGGGCGGTGCTGGAAGGCCTGTTCAAGGGCCAGGCGATGTCCTGGCGGTTCGTCCGCAACATCCTGATCGGCTTCCTGCCGTCGGCGATCCTCGGCTTCCTGTTGATCGACCGGATCGAGGAGCTGTTGCTCAAACCGGTCGTCGTCGCCTGGGCCTTCATCCTCGGCGGAATCGCGATCCTCGTGATCGAGCGGGTGGTGAAGGAGCATAAGATCGTCGGGGTCGCCGAAATGCCGCTGAAGACCGTCATCGGCGTCGGGCTGATCCAGTGCCTGTCGATGATCCCGGGCGTCAGCCGCTCGGGAGCGACCATCATGGGCGGGCTCTCGCTCGGGGTCGAACGGCGCACCGCGGCCGAGTTCAGCTTCTTCCTCGCCATCCCCACCATGGTCGGGGCGACCACGCTCGAGCTCGCCAAGCATCATGACGAGCTGCTCGCCGGGGCGAGCGGCGTCGGCTTCGGCACGGTCGCGGTCGGGTTCGTGGTCAGCTTCATCGTCGCCATCGCGGTGGTGAAGGCGTTCGTCGCCTACATCTCGCGCCACGGCTTCGCCCCCTTCGCCTGGTACCGGATCGTCGCCGGAGCGGTTGCGCTGGTGTGGCTGCTGGCGCGTTAGATTTCATCTGGCGTTCAGCTTCGGCTAAGCTGTGCCGAGGGAGAATTCGGCCATGCGTAAAGCACTTGCATTGCTGCCTCTGACGCTCGTTGCGACGCCTGCACCGGCGCAACAGGCGAAGCCGACGGCCGAGGTGCAGCGGGTGCTGAGCGATCCGGCAACGGCCGACCGGCTCGCCAACGTGATGCAGGCGCTGTCGCAGGCGTTCCTCGACCTGCCGGTCGGATCGGTCGAGGCCGCGGTCGAAGGGCGGCCGCCGACCACCGCCGACCGCACGCGCACGATCCGCAGCGAGAACCCGAACATCGACCGCGAGCTCGACGCCCAGATCGCCCAGTCGCGGCCGATGATGCGCCAGGGCATGAAGGCCATGGCCGACGCGCTGCCGGGCATGATGAAGGGCTTCAAGGAGGCGCAGAAGTCGTTCGAGCGCGCGCTGTCCAACATGCCCGACCCGACCTACCCGAAGCGCTAACGTCGTCCTGAACTCGTTTCAGGACCCATTTTCGAGAAGGACCGCATTCGTCTCCGCAATGGATGCTGAACCAAGTTCAGCATGACGGGTTGTGGCGGTCTCAACGGTCGCTAAAGCTTGTCCCCGATGTGGCAGCTCTTCCAGTTCCCGCTGTGCCCCTTTTCGCGCAAGGTCCGGCTCGTCCTTGCCGAGAAAGGCGTCGGCCATGAGCTGGTGCGCGAGAATCCGTGGGAGAAGCGCGACGAGTTCGTCGACCTGAACCCGGCCGGCGAGACGCCGGTGATGGTCGAGCCCGACCAGGGCGTGACGCTGATCGGGTCGCAGCCGATCGTCGAATATTTCGACGAGACGGTCGATCGCATGCCGATGATCCACGGCAATGCCCAGCTCCGCGCCGAAATCCGGCGGATGGTCGAATGGTTCGACCTCAAGCTCTATCGCGAAGCGGTCGAACCTTTGCTCAACGAGCGGATGCGCAAGCGCCTGGTGACCCGCGAGAGCCCCGACACGCGGGTGCTGCGCGAGGCGATGCGGGTCGCGTCCGAGCATCTCGATTACATCGATTATCTGCTCGACCACCGCCGCTGGCTGGCCGGGCCCGGACTAAGCCTCGCCGACTTCACCGCCGCGGCGCATTTGAGCGTGATCGACTATCTCGGCGCGCTCGACTGGCGCGGCCACAAGCAGACCAAGGACTGGTACGCCGTCATGAAGTCGCGGCCCTGCTTCCGGCCGCTGCTTGGCGAGCGGATGGAAGTGATCGTCCCGCCAGGGCATTACGACAAGGTGGATTTCTAAGGGCCTATTCTCCGCAGCTCATTATCATCCGGGCTTTCTTGGTTTGTCCCGCCAGCGCCGCGCTAATGACGATCTCGCCCGTGCATCCGATGTCTGGGAGATACAGCGCGCGAGACACGATCTTGCTGTCTAGAAGATCGATCCGCGTAAAGACGCGATGAGCGACCACTTTCTTGCCGTTGCGAGCAGTGATGGTGAGCGGCCCATCGATGACGAAACTGCGATTGCTCCAGTCTGGCAGCTCGACCTTAACAAGTACAAGCGCGTCGCCGCGAACGACCCCGCCATTTCCCTCCCTCAAGAAGGTATTCCAACCCGCGTAGAGCCCTTCCTTGTTGAGGACATCGCCCGTGAAGTCGCCTTTTTCAGGATCGAAGAATCGGACCTCGATCGCTGCAATTTTAGGCTTTGATTCCGGAGTGGCTCCTAGCAGCAGCAGCGAAGCAGCAATGCCCACTGCTCGGCGCATCAATAAACCCGCGGCTTGGGTTTGATGTACTGGACGTCCTTGGTCAGTGTGAATTCGTGGACCGGGCGGTAGTCGATCTTCACCGCGCCGCCTTTGCCGCCCCAGCCATCCAGCCAGGCGACGGTGTGCTTCATCCAGTTCTTGTCGTCGCGCTCGGGATAATCCTCGTGCATGTGCGCGCCGCGGCTCTCCTTGCGGTTGGCGGCGCAATGCATGGTCACGACTGCCTGGGCGAGGAGGTTGTCGAGCTCGAGCGTCTCGACGAGGTCGCTGTTCCAGATCAGGCTGCGGTCGGTGACGTGGACGTCCGCCATGCGCGCGAACACCTTGTCGATCTTGCTGACGCCCTCGGCCAGCGTGCGGTCGGTGCGGAACACCGCGCAGTCGGACTGCATCACCCGCTGCATCTCGAGCCGGATCTCGGCGGTCGGGCTGCCGCCCTCGGCATGGCGGAACTTGTCGAGCCGGGTCAGCGCGAGGTCGGCCGCGTCCTTGGCCAGCGGCTCTTTGAGCGCGTCGGGCTTGACCACTTCGCCCAGGCGCTTGCCCGCGGCGCGACCGAACACGACGAGGTCGATCAGGCTGTTCGAGCCCAGGCGGTTGGCGCCGTGGACGCTGACGCAGGCTGCCTCACCGACCGCGAACAGGCCGGGGACGACGCTGTCCGGCTTGCCGTCCTTCAGCGTCACGACCTCGCCGTGATAGTTGGTCGGGATTCCGCCCATCGAATAATGGACCGTCGGCGCGACCGGGATCGGCTGGCGGGTCAGATCGACCTTCGAGAAGGTCATCGCGGTCTCGGTGATCCCCGGCAGCCGCTCGTGCAGGATCTTGGGATCGATATGGTCGAGGTGCAGGAAGATATGGTCCTTCTGCTCGCCCACCCCGCGCCCTTCGCGGATCTCCATCGCCATCGAACGGGAGACGACGTCGCGGCTGGCGAGGTCCTTGGCGTGGGGCGCATAGCGCTCCATGAACCGCTCGCCCGCGCTGTTGGTGAGGTAGCCGCCCTCGCCGCGCGCGCCCTCGGTGATCAGCACCCCGGCGCCGTAGACTCCGGTCGGGTGGAACTGGACGAACTCCATGTCCTGCAGCGGCAGGCCGGCCCGTAGCACCATCGCATTGCCGTCGCCGGTGCAGGTGTGGGCCGAGGTCGCGGTGAAATAGATTTTGCCGTAACCGCCGGTCGCCAGCACCACCGCCTGAGCCCGGAAGCGGTGGACCGAGCCGTCGTCGAGGTTGAGCGCGACCACTCCGCGGCAGACGCCGCCGTCCATGATCAGGTCGATCGCGAAATATTCGATGAAGAAGTCGGCGTCATACTTGAGGCTCTGCTGGTAGAGCGTGTGGAGCATCGCATGGCCGGTGCGGTCGGCGGCTGCGCAGGTGCGCTGCGCCGGCGGCCCCTGTCCCATGTCCTGGGTCATGCCGCCGAACGCACGCTGGTAGATTTTGCCCTCGGCGGTGCGGCTGAACGGCAGGCCCATCTGCTCGAGCTCGATCACCGCGGCCGGCGCCTCGCGCACCATATATTCGATCGCGTCCTGGTCGCCGAGCCAGTCGGAGCCCTTGACGGTGTCGTACATGTGCCAGGTCCAGTGGTCCGGGCCCATGTTGCCGAGGCTGGCGGCGATCCCGCCCTGCGCGGCGACGGTATGGCTGCGGGTCGGGAAGACCTTGGTGACGCAGGCGGTCTTCAGCCCCTGCTCGGCCGCGCCCATGGTTGCCCGGAGCCCGGCCCCGCCGGCGCCGACGACCACCACGTCATAGCTGTGGTCGACAATCTTATAGGCGCTCAAGCGGCGCCCCCGAACGCGATCCTGGCAAGCGCGAAGAGTGCCAGCGCACCGCCACCGGCGGCGAAGAACAGCAGCACGAGGTTGAGCGCGAAGCGATTGCCCTCGTCATGGACGTAATCGTCGACGACCACTTTCATCCCGTCGAGCGCATGCTTGAAGCCGACGAGGATCAGCAGCGCCATCGGCACCGCGCCGCTCGGCGCCTGCAGCCATTCGCCGAGCGTCCGCAGGTCGAGCGCCGGCAGCAGCAGCAGCGAGGCGATCAGCCAGATGCCGAGCAGCAGCAGCGCGATGCTGGTCACCCGCTCGGTCAGCCAATGCTCGCCGCCCTCGCGTGCCGACCCGAGGCCGCGGACCCGCCCGAGCGGCGTGGAGCTCTCGCCGACGCTCATTTCACGACTCCCAGCGCATAGGCCCACAGGGCCGCGGTCAGCACCACCGCGGCGACGAACACCAGCATCGCGAAGCGATTGTTGGTGCGCAGCTCGAACCCGGCGCCGGTGTCCATCACCAGGTGGCGGACGCCGGACAGGAAATGCTGGAAGAAGGCCCAGGTCAGCCCGATCAGCACGATCCGGCCGAAAATGTTCGACGCGGCCTTGGTGAACAAAGCGTAGGGCTCGGGCCCGCCCGACAGCGCGACCAGCCACCAGGTGAGGACGGCGAGCCCGACGATCGACAGGCCGGCGCCGCTGACCCGGTGGAAGATCGAGGCGGCCATGCCGGGCCCCCAGCGCCAGATGGTGAGATGGGGCGAAAGCGGTCGCGTTTTTGGTTCTGCCATGATGGCGCCCGCTTAGGGCGGCCACCCCCGGGAGGCAAGATTCGTGGGGCCAATCCGTGCTGGGCCTAACCGGCTCTTAACCATTGTCCGGCATGAGCATCGTCACGGCTCCCGGGGGAGCAACGGCATGCGGGAATACGGAGACGGATCGATGAGCGGTGACACTGGGCAGCTGCAGCGGCTGACCGACGAGCAGGTGGGCGCTCGGCTTCAGGCGTACAATCCTGACGGCTCGCTCGAGCGCGACGTCCGCTCGCTGTGGCAGGACGCCGGCGACATCATCGACGCCGAGGTCCGCGCCCAGTTCGGGCCGGAAGCGGCCGAGCGGGTCCACGCCCATTACGGCGCCAAGGTCGACTCGACGTGGATCCAGAACGTCGCCGAATACGGCCGCCGCATCTACCGCGAGAAGACCTCCGTCCCGGCTTACATCGCCGCCCGCGACCAGCTGATCACCCGCATCATCGGCCAGCTGTTCGAGCGCTATTCGGAAGATCCCACGACGCTCGCGCGCAGCGTCACCGCGTTCCAGCGCCTGACCAGCTTCGAGACCGACATCATCCTCGCCCAGGTCGCCCTGCTCGAAGCGATCGAGGCCGCCGACCAGCGCGGCCGCGAGAGCGAGCAGTTCGAGCGCCGCGTCGCCGAGCTGGTCCGCGCCAGCACCGACCAGTCGAAGCAGCTGACCGACCGCACCCGCTCGACCTCCGCGTCGGCCCGCGGAATGCTCGGCAAGACCAGCGAAGTCGCCGCCGCCGCCGAGCAGTCGGCGGTCGCCATGCGCGAAGCGGCGCAGACCGCCGCCGGCCTGATCCGCGCGATCGAGGACGCACGGAACGAGGTCGAGACTGCAGCCGGGGTCGCGACCCGCGCCGGCGACCAGGCGAGCCAGGCGGTCAAGGTCAGCCAGGCGCTGTCCGCGCATGTCGAGGCGATCGAGTCGATCCTCAGCCTCATCCGCGACATCGCCGGCCAGACCAACCTGCTCGCGCTCAACGCCACGATCGAGGCGGCCCGCGCCGGGGACGCCGGCCGCGGCTTCGCGGTCGTCGCCCAGGAAGTGAAGAGCCTCGCCTCGCAGACCGCCCGGGCGACCGACGACATCACCGCCAAGATCACCGCGATCCAGCAGGCGACCCGCCAGACGGTCGAGGCCAACGGCTCGATCCAGGGCACGGTCGAAGAGGTCCAGACCTCGGCCGACCGCATCCGTCAGGCGATGGAGCTCCAGGCGCAGACCGTGACGATGATCACCGCCGCGGTCGACGAGACGGCGCTCGCCGCCGACTCGATGAGTTCGACCATCGCGGCGATCCGCAGCGACACCGAGAATGTCGCCAAGGACATCGACCTGGTCGAGCAGGGCTTCGGCCGCTTCTCCGAGCAGATCGCCAACTTCAAGGCTTCCGCCAAGGCGTTCGTCAACGGCATGGCGGCGTAAGAATTCCTCCCCGGTTCGGGGAGGTGGCAATCCGAAGGATTGACGGAGGGGGTTCGCCAATTGGCACGCCCCCACCACCAGCTTCGCTGGTCCCCCTCCCCGTTCCGGGGAGGAATTGCTACTGCGGCACCCATGAACATCCTCGTCACCGGAGCCAGCCGCGGGATCGGCGCGGCGACTTATGCCCTGCTGAAGTCGCACGGGCACAATGCCGTCGGCCATTCGAGCAAGGGCAGCGATGAGCTGGTCGCAGGCGACCTCTCCGACCTCTCCGCCGCGCCCGGTATCTGGGAGACCGCCCTCGACGAGCTCGGCGGCCGGATCGACGTGCTGGTCAACAATGCCGGAATCTACGAGGCCGTGGCGGACAATGCCGGCGACGACGAATGGCATGCCGCGTGGCAGCGGACACTGACGGTCAACCTGCAGTCGGCGGCCGACCTGAGCAAGCTGGCTGTCTCGCACTTCCTCGACCTCGGCATTCCCGGCCGGATCGTCAACGTGGCCAGCCGTGCGGCCTTTCGCGGCGACAGCCCGCAGCACTGGCATTATGCCGCGTCCAAAGGGGCGATGGTGGCGATGACCCGGACCATCGCGCGCGGCTATGCCGCCGACGGCATCTTGTGCTTCGCGGTCGCGCCGGGGTTCACCGTGTCCGAGATGACCGAGAGCTATCTCGCCGGCCGCGGCGGGGCGCAGATCGTCGCCGACATCCCGCTCGGCCGGGTCGCCAGCACCGACGAGATCGCGGAGACCATCCGCTGGCTGGCGAGCGATGCGCCGGCGTCGGCGACCGGCAGCGTGATCGACGTCAACGGCGCGAGCTATGTTCGCTAGCCTGGCGCTCCTCGCCGCCGCCGCGCAGCTCAACCAGATCGTCATCCCGCTCGGCAAGCCGCCGCGCCAGGTCGAGCGGCCGGTCGCTCCGCTGGCCGAGGCGGGCCCGGTGTTCGGGGGAACGTGCAAGGACTGGGACGACTGGGACAAGCCCGCCCCGCCGGTCCGGATTCACGGCAACACCTACCTCGTCGGCACCTGCGGCATTGCGGCGATCCTGATCACCGGCGACGCGGGCGACATCTTGATCGATGGCGGCACCGAGGCGGGTGCGGACCTGATCGCGAGCAACATCCGCAAGCTCGGCTTCAACGTCCGCGACGTCCGGATCCTGCTCCACAGCCACGAGCATCTTGATCATGTCGGCGGGATTGCGCGACTGCAGCGCTTGAGCGGCGCCCAGCTGGTCGCCTCGCGCGCCGCGGCGGACGTGTTCCGGACGGGCGCGGCCGGCGCCGGCGATCCCCAGGCCGGGACGCAGAAGCCATTCCCGGCGGCGCGGGTCGACCGGATCATCGAGGACGGCGGCAACGTCCGGCTCGGCAACCTGTCGCTGACCGCGGTCGCGACCCCCGGGCATACGCCGGGCGCGCTCAGCTGGCACTGGGTCAGCTGCGACGGCGGCGTATGCCGCTCGATCGTCTATGCCGACAGCCTGACCCCGGTCAGCCGCGACAATTACCGCTTCTCCGACCATCCCGACTATCTCGCCGAGTTTCGCGCGAGCATCGCCAAGATCGCCGCGCTCGATTGCGACATATTGCTCACTCCGCACCCGTCGGCCAGCAACCTGGTCCGCCGGCTCGGCCGGGCCAAGGTCGAGGACCCCGCCGCCTGCCGCGACTATGCGACGGCGCTGACCAGGCAGCTCGACGAACGCCTGGCGAAGGAGGCGAAGTGAAGTTCCTCCCTGCAAGCGAAGCTTGTGGGGAGGGGAACCATGCGCAGCATGGTGGAGGGGTAACTGGCGCCGGCGCCTTCTACCCCTCCACCATCCGCTCTTCGGCGGATGGTTCCCCTCCCCAGCCTGCGACTGGGGAGGAACTAGGGTGAGCTTCCGCGTGACGATCGCCTGCACGCGCGCGCAGGGCGAGGCGATCGGCGCGATGGACGACCTGCCCGGCTTCGGCGACCACCCGCCGATCCTGGTCGCCGACGAGCCCGACGAGGCGAAGCCCGACGCTTGGCTGATTCACGCCTATTTTGAACAGCACCCGACACTCGACGATATTGCGCTGCTGACAAGTCTCGGCAGTGGCGCGCCGGTCCTGGAGCAAATCGGCGACGCGAACTGGGTGGCGATGAGCCAGGCTGGGATGCAGCCGATCCGCGCCGGGCGCTTCACCGTCCACACGCCGACCTGCAAGCCCGATCCCGGCCGGGTCAATTTCGAGATCGACGCGGGCCTGGCGTTCGGCACCGGCCAGCATGCGACCACCGCGGGCTGCCTCGCCGCGCTCGATGCGCTCGAGCGCGACGGCCGGCGCTTCGACAATGTCGCCGACGTCGGCACCGGCACCGGCCTGCTCGCTTTCGCCGCGCTGACTTTGTGGCCGGAGGCGAAGTGCATCGCGACCGACGTCGACCCGGTCGCGATCGACGTCGCCTGCGACAATGCCGCGATCAACCGCGTCAGGCTCGGCCACGGCGCGGGCGAGTTGCTGCTCGCGGTCGCCGACGGGATGGATTCGCCGCTGCTCGAGGCGCGCGCGCCGTTCGACCTGATCGTCGCCAACATCCTGGCCGGCCCGCTGATCGAGCTCGCGCCCGATTTGGCCAAGGCCTTGGCGCCAGGCGGAACGCTCATCCTCGCCGGCCTGCTCGACACGCAGGCCGATGCAGTGGTGAACGCCTACGTCAAACTCGGCTTCAGCCTTGCGGAACGCGGCTCCGGGGAGTGGCCGGTCGTGGTCCTGGGTGGGCCCTAGTCCGGCGGACAATCCCTCATCCGGGACGTGAGCCGGTCGAAGATCCGGTCCCGCTTCGACGGCGACCAGAAGGTCTCATAGGTCAGTTGGATCGTCGCGCCGCGCAGGTGCCACCAGAGCATTTTCGGCACGCCGAGCTTAAAGTTGACCGTCTGGCTGACGAAATGATCCTTGCGGTCGTCGGGAAATGCATCGTGCGCAATCATCGCGCGATCCGGCGGCGTCAGACACATGACCTCGGCACGGTCCAGCGTGGTCGCCAGCGCCCGATCGACCCACATCACCGTTGCGGCGCCGGCGACTGCGCAGACGAACCCCGTCACGCCGAAGAGAAGGCCGATTCGACGCAATGCCCGCCTCAGTTCTTGATCCCCAGCTGGTCGAGCATGAAGGCGTAATATTCAGCGCGGGAGCGGTAGGCCTCGAACCGGCCCGACTTGCCGCCGTGGCCGGCCTCCATGTTGACCCGGAACACCAGCGGGTTGGACCCGGTCTCGGTCGCACGCAGCTTGGCGACCCACTTTGCCGGCTCATAATATTGGACCTGGCTGTCCCACAGCCCGGTGCCCACGAACAGCGCCGGATAGGCTTGCTTTGTCACATTGTCGTAGGGCGAATAGGACAGCATGTAGTCGTAATATCTGGCCTCGGCCGGATTGCCCCATTCGTCGAACTCGTTGGTGGTCAGCGGGATCGACGTGTCGAGCATGGTCGTCACGACGTCGACGAACGGCACCTGGGCGACGATCACGCGATAGTCCTGCGGCGCCATGTTGGCGACCGCGCCCATCAACAGGCCGCCGGCGCTGCCGCCGCTCGCCGCGGCGCGGTCCTTGGCCGCATAGCCCTGGGCGACGAGGAAGCGGGTGACGTCGATGAAATCGGTGAACGTGTTCTTCTTGTTGAGCAGATGCCCGGCGTCATACCAGGCGCGGCCCATCTCCTGCCCGCCGCGGATATGGGCGATCGCATAGACCATGCCGCGGTCGAGCATTGGGATCACGCTCGGCGACCAGGCCGGGTCGGTCGACAGGCCGTAGCTGCCGTAGCCGTATTGCAGCAGTGCTGCGGTGCCGTCCTTCTTGAAGCCCTTCTTGTAGACCAGCGACACCGGCACCTTGGTCCCGTCGCGCGCGGTCGCCCACACTCGCTCAGTCGCATATTGCGACGCGTCGTAATTGGGCGCCGGGTTGCGCTTCAGCACCGTGCGTTTGCCGGTCGCCGCGTTGACCTCGTAGGTGATCGTCGGAGTCGTCAGCGAGTTATAGGTGTAGCGGACGCTGGTCGCGCTCGCCTCGGGGTTGTTGCCGATGGCCATGGCGTAGGCCGGCTCGTCCGACGCGACGTCGCTGCTCTTGCCTGAATTGCTGAGCAGGCGGATGTGCTTGTTGCCGTTCGACCGTTCCTCGATGGCGATGAAGCTGTTGAAAGGCTGGAAGTTCTCGATGAACACATCGGGGTTGTGCGGCACCAGGTCGCGCCAGCCGGCCCGGCCCTTCGCCGCATCGGCATCGGCCAGCTCGACCAGTTTGTAGTTCTTGGCCCCGCCGTCGTTGGTGCGGATGACCCAGCGGTTGCCGACGTGGTCAGCACTGTAGCGGAACTCGCGCTCGCGCGGCGCGAGCACGGTCCAGGTGCCGGGCCTGGCCGCGCTGGTGCAGCGCTGCTCGTCGCTGACCGTGCTCTGCACGCCGATGCAGATATATTTGTCGTCGCTGGTGCGGCCGACGCCCATGTAGAAGCTGTCGTCCTTCTCCTCGTAAACGAGTTTGTCGGCCGAGGCCGGGGTGCCCAGCACATGCGATTTCACCCGCTTGCTGAGCAGGGTCACCGGGTCCTTCTCGATGTAATAGACGGTGCGGTTGTCGTCGCCCCAGACGAGGTTCGGCTCGACGTTCTCGACCTTGTCGCCCAGCGTCCGGCCGGTCGCGAGGTCCTTGACCTTGAGGACATATTGGCGCCGCCCGACCGTATCCTCGGCATAGGCGAGCAGCCGATTGTTCTGGCTGACGCTCCAGTCGCTGACCGCGAAGAAGCCGTGGCCCTTGGCCATCACCGGCTCGTTGAGCAGGATCTGCTCCCTGGATTTCATGGTCCCGGCCCGGCGGGCGAGGATCGGATAGTCCTGCCCGGTCTCGAACCGCGTATAATACCAATAGCCGCGGTCGCGCGCCGGGACGCTCGAATCGTCCTGCTTGATGCGGCTGATGATCTCGTTGAACAATTTGTCCTGGAGCGGCTTGGTCGGCGCCAGGACCGCGTCGGCGTAGGCGTTCTCGGCCTTCAGATAGCCGAGCATGTCGGCATTCTTCCGCGTGTCGTCGCGCAGCCAGTAATAAGGGTCGTTGCGCTCGTGCGGGCCCTTGACCGCGTAAGCCTTCTGGGCGGCGCTGGGCGGGGTTGCCGCTGGCTGCGCTTGGGCGAAACCGGGCACTGCGGCAAGTGCCGCAACTGCAAACAAGCGCTTCATTGGCTAGCCTCCCCTACGCGATCGCTTCGGCAACGATCCGCACCCATTCCTGCTCGTTTATCACTTGGATGCCAAGCTCCTCGGCTTTCTTGAGCTTGGAGCCGGCGCCGGGCCCGGCGACGACCAGGTCGGTCTTGGCGCTGACCGAGCCGGCAGCGCGCGCGCCGAGCCGCTCGGCCTGGGCCTTGGCCTCGTCCCGGCTCATCGTCTCGAGGCTGCCGGTGAAGACGATGGTCTTGCCGGTCCATTCGGTCTGCCTGGCGTCGCTGACGAACGGTTTCGGAGTAACCTCCGACAGCAAATCGTCGAGCGCCTCGCGATTGTGCGCCTCGTGAAAGAAGTCGACGAGCGCTTCCGCGACGACCGGCCCCACACCTCCGACTGATGCCAACTCGGCCTGGGCGCCGTCCGACGTCGCGACCCGCCGCAGGTCGTCGATCGTGCCGAAGCATTTCAGCAGGTCCTTGGCGGTGACGATGCCGATGTGGCGGATGCCGAGGCCGAACAGGAAGCGCGGGCCGTCGGGCTGGCGCTTGGCCTCGATCGCGGCGAGTAGGTTGTCGACCGACTTCTCCTTCCACCCCTCGCGCCCGAGCAGGTCGGCGCCGTGGTCGTGGAGGCGAAAGATGTCGGCCGGCGAATGGAGCCAGCCGAGCTCGATGAACTCGAGGATCGATTTCTCGCCGAGGCCCTCGATGTCGAGCGCGCCGCGCGAGACGAAATGCCGCAGGCGCTCGAACCGCTGCGCCGGGCAGATCAGCCCGCCGGTGCAGCGGACGTCGACCTCGCCTTCCTCGGCGACCGCCTCGGAATCGCATTCCGGGCAACGGTCGGGAAAAACGTATGGCTCGCGCGGCTCGTCCCGCGTGAGGTTCTCGACCACCTGCGGAATGACGTCGCCGGCGCGCTGGATGCGGACGCGGTCGCCGACGCGGAGGCCGAGACGCTGGATCTCGTCGCGGTTGTGGAGGGTGACATTGGCGACGATCACCCCGCCGACCCCGACCGGCTTCAGCCGGCCGACCGGGGTGAGCTTGCCGGTGCGGCCGACCTGGATGTCGATGGCCTCGAGCGTGGTCTCGGCTTTCTCCGCCGGGAATTTGTGGGCGATCGCCCAGCGCGGCGCGCGGCCGACCTCGCCGAGCCGGTCCTGCCAGTCGAGCCGGTCGAGCTTGTAGACCACGCCGTCGATGTCGAACGGCAGGTCGGCGCGGGCCTGCTCGATCCGGCGATAGTGCGCGAGCGCCTCGTCGACGCTGAGCGGCCCGGCGAACAGCTCCGAGACCGGGAAGCCACCGTGGCGTAAACGGCTGATGACCTGGCTTTGCGTGTCCCCCGGCACGCGGCTGGCCTCGCCCCAGCCCCAGGCGAAGAAGCGCAGCGGGCGCGAGGCGGTGACCTTCGGGTCCTTCTGGCGCAGCGATCCCGCGGCGGAGTTGCGCGGATTGGCGAATTGCCGCGCGTCCTTTCCGCTCGCCTCGGCCTCGGCGAGGAGGCGCGCGTTGAGCGCGGCGAAGTCGTCCTTCGCCATATAGACCTCGCCGCGGACCTCGAAGACATCGACAGGACCGAAGTCCTCCTCCGGCAGCTGTTCGGGAATCTGGTCGATCGTCCGGACGTTCTCGGTCACGTCCTCGCCGGTCGTGCCGTCGCCGCGGGTCGCGGCAAGCACCAGCCGGCCCTGCTCGTAGCGCAGCGAGCAGCTCAAGCCGTCGATCTTCGGCTCTGCGGTCAGCGCCACCGGCTCGGTCTCGGGCAGCTTCAGGAACCGCCGGACGCGGCCGACGAACTCGCGCACGTCGTCTTCCGAAAAGGCATTGTCGAGGCTGAGCATCGGCCGGGCGTGCGCGACCTTGGCGAGGCCCGAGGTTGCCGGGACCGCGCCCAGCCGCTTCGACGGCGAATCGGCGCGGACCAGTTGCGGGAAGCGCCCTTCCAACGCGCGGTTCTCGCGCACCAGCGCGTCATAGTCGGCGTCGGAAATCTCCGGCGCGTCCTGGTCGTGATAGAGCCTGTCGTGCCGCGCGATCTCCTTCGCCAGCCGCATCAGGCGGGTGGCGGCCTCGGCTTCGGAGAGGTCAGTGGTCATTCCCGCCGAAGACTTCCTCGAGCAGGTTGATGAAGGAGGTCCACGACCGTTCGGCAGCGAGCGCGTGATAGAACACGCCATCGATTCCGATCTCGTGCGCCTTGGGGTTGGTGAAGCCGTGGCCGACATGGCCGTAGGCGTGGATCTGCCAGTCGGAGCCGGCCTCGGTCAGCTCCCGGCCCAGCGCCACGACCGCCTCGGGCGGGACCATCGGATCGTCCCAGCCGTGGAAGGCGACGACCTTGGCCGGAATTTTCTGCGCCGGGAGTCCGGGCGGGTCGAACAGGCCGTGGAAACTGACGGCCGCGACAACATCCGCCCCGCTGCGGGCGAGATCGAGTGCGCACATGCCGCCGAAGCAATAGCCGGCGACGACGATACTGGCGGTTTCGACCTCGTCGAGCCCGCGCGCCTGGTCGAGGATCGCCTGCAGCCGGCGCAGCAGCGCCGCGCGGTCGGACTTGAGGCGGGTCAGCTCGCCGAAGCAGGTGTCGCGATCGGCGCCACGGAATGTCTTGCCGAACGTGTCGGCGACCAGCGCATTGTAGCCGAGCTCGACCAGCTGCCGGCCGAAGCCGATCTCGAGGTCGGACACGCCCATCACCGTCGGGATCAGGATCACGGTCGGGCGCGCCTGGCCGTCGCGGCGGCCGACGAACACATGTTCCAACTGCTCGCCCTCGAACTCGAGCGGGATTGCGCGTTCCTTGCTCATCGATCCTCCCTCGCCAACTCGGCCAGCTTGGCCACGGTGTTCATGTTGCGGGCCGTGCCGGGCGCTCGAGTCCCCAATTTGAGCTTCGAGCGGCCCTGCCCGGAAGGATAATGGACATAGATTTCGCGCCTGCCGAGCGCCAGCCGTTCATCGGCGACATGCTTCGCGCCGTCGATCGCCGCGGCACTCGGCGGCTCGTCGAAGAAGATGGCGACGACGCGGTTGCCCGGCTCCTGCGCGAAGGGATTGGCGGCGACCACGTCCGTCAACTCTTGTGCCGTGCGGATCATCACCTCGACGGTTTTGCCCATGTGATCGGTCAGTGTCCGTTCGAGCTCGGCCTTCAGTGTGGCCTCGCCCTTGGTGCTGGCGAAGAGCAGATTGCCGCTGGCGATGAAGGTTCTGGCATGGTCGAGGCCGAGGGCATCGGCAGCGGCCCTCAAATCCGCCATCGCCAGTTGCCGCCCGCCGACGTTCACCGCGCGCAGCAAGGCGACATAGGCGGTCACGCCGCGTCGAGCAGGCGCGCCGCCTGGGCGCGGGCTTCGTCGGTGATCGACGCGCCCGAAAGCATGCGGGCGATCTCTTCGCGGCGCTCGGCCTCGTCCAGCCGCCGCACCGTGGTGCGCGAGCCGTCGGGGCCGTGCGACTTCTCGATCCGGTAATGATGCGAGGCGCGCGCCGCGACTTGCGGCGAGTGGGTCACGACCAGCACTTGCGAATCGCGCGCCAGCCGGGCGAGCCGTTCGCCGATCGCGCTCGCGACCGCGCCGCCGACGCCGCGGTCGACCTCGTCGAAGATCATCGTCGCCGCCGTCCCCGCCTCGGCCAGCGCGACCTTCAGCGCCAGGATGAAGCGCGACAGTTCACCGCCCGAGGCGATCCGGGTCAGCGGCCCGAACGGGGCGCCGGGGTTGGTCGAGACTTCGAACTCGACGCGGTCGGTCCCTGAGGCACCCGGCTCGCCGGGCGCGATGGCGGTGCGGAAGCGGGCGGCTTCCAGCTTCAGCGGGTACAGTTCATCGGCGACGGCCTCATCGAGCCGTGCTGCCGTCTCGCGCCGGCGCTTGGACAGAGCGTCCGCGGCTGCGGCATAGGCCTCGCGAGCCGAGACCAGCTCACGGTCCAGCTCGGCGATGCGCTCGCCGCCGGCCTCGATCGCCGCGAGTTGCTGGCGCATCTGTTCGCCGAACGCCGCCAGCGCATCGGGCTCGACGCGGTGCTTGCGGGCCAGCGCGCGGATGTCGAACAGCCGCGCCTCGACCCGCTCGAGCCGCGCCGGGTCGAACGCCAGGGCATCGGCCGCGCGGTCGATGCGGTCTTCGGCGTCGCTCGCCTCGATCACCGCGCGGTCGAGCGATGCCAGGGCCTCGGCCAGCAAGGGATGGTCGGCCGCGCCGCGCTCGATCCGCCGCGCCGCCTGGCGCAGCAGCGCGACGGCGCCCTCCGACCCGCCGAGCAATTCGTCGAGGCCGCTCAGCGATTCGCCGGCTTTCACGCCCGCCTGCATCGCGGTCCGCTCTTCGGCCAGGCGAGTCTCCTCGCCGTCTTCGGGCGCGAGGCGTTCGATCTCGTCACTCGAATGCTCGAGATAGTCGCGGTCGCGCTCGGCGTCCGCCGCGGCGGCGCGCGCCTCGAGCAGCGCGGATTCGAGGCGCGTGACGGCGGCCCAGGCAAGCTCGACCGGACCCGTGTCGAGCTTGCCGAAGGCGTCGAGCAGCGCGCGATGGCCGCGCGGATTGAGCAGACCGCGATCGTCGTGCTGGCCGTGGATCTCGACCAGCAGATTGCCAAGCTCGCGGATCAATCCCGCCGGAACTCCAGTCGTCCCGAGGAAGGCGCGGCTGCCGCCGTCGCTTTTCAATGTTCGGCGGACAATCAGCGGTTCGCCGGGCTCGGCATCGATCCCTTGTTCGCTAAGCACGGCATGAACCGGATGGCCCGGCGGAAGCGCGATCTCGGCGGAGACCGACGCCTGAACCTGGCCCGACCGGACGAGACCGGTATCGGCGCGGGCGCCAAGCGCCAGGCCGAGCGCATCGAGCAGGATCGACTTGCCCGCGCCGGTCTCGCCGGTGAGCACGCCGAGCCCGGGCTCGAACTCGAGCTCCAGCCGGTCGACCAGCACGACGTTGTGGATGGCGAGCTGCCTTAGCATTCAGCTCGCCGCGTCGGCCTCACTGCGTCCAGGCAGCCTGCTTGGGATGCCTCTTCTCATAGGCGAGCAGGAGGCGCAGCGACTGCCGGTACCAGAAGTTCTGCGGATAGTTCTTCCCGAGCACCGCGGCGGTCTTGTAGGCCTCGGTCGGGGTGCCGAGCGCGAGATAGGTTTCGACCAGCCGCTCGAGCGCCTCGGGCGCGTGGCTCGTCGTCTGATATTTGTCGACGACCTCGCGGAAGCGCAGGCTGGCGGCGAGCCAGTTGCCGGACCGCTGGTAGAAGCGCCCGATCTCCATCTCCTTGCCGGCCAGATGGTCGTTGATGAGGTCGAGCTTGAGGCGCGCATCGGCCGCGTAGCGGCTCTGCGGATAGCGCCGGATCAGCTCGCCGAACGAATCCGACGCCTGCTGGGTGATCGCCTGGTCGCGCGTCACGTCGGCGATCTGCTGATAATAGCTCATCGCCACCAGATAATGGGCGTAGGGGGCTTCCGCGTTGCCCGGGTGGATGGTGAGGAAGCGCTGGGCCGAGCTGATCGCCTCGGTGTATTTCTGGGCGAGATAATAATTGAACGCGCTCATGATCTGGGCGCGGCGGGCCCACACCGAATAGGGATGCTGGCGCTCGACCTCGTCGAAGATCTTTGCCGCGCGCTCATAGTCGCCGCTGTCCATTGTCCGCTTCGCGGCGGCGTAGAGCGAGCTCACGTCGCGGGCGACATAGGCGGTGTCGCCCTTCGCCTTGTTGCGGGCGCAGCCGGCGAGCGGCAGCGTTGCGGCGCAGGCAAGGAGCAGGACGACGGTACGAGTGGACTTCAGCATGGGGCCCTCATTAGCGGCGGGTCTCGGACAGGCCAAGGCGCGATCGATCCCGTCATTGCGAGGAGCGAAGCGACGAAGCAATCCAGCCGTGGATTGCTTCACTTCGTTCGCAATGACGAACAGAAGCTGAACGGCTCAAGCCGGCTGCTTTTCGGCTGCTTCCTTGTCGTCGAGCCGGACGAAGCTGTCGGGGGTGACCCCGAGCCAGACCAGCACCGGCGACGAAATGTAGATCGACGAATAGGTGCCGATCAGCACGCCGAGGAAGATGGCGATGGCGAGGCCGAAGATGACCTCGGGCCCGATCGCCATCAGCACGCCGAGCGCGATCAGCACGGTGAGCGAGGTGACGACGGTCCGAGCGAGCGTTTCGTTGAGCGACAGGTTGAGCAGCGGCAGGATCGCCATCTTGCGATATTTTCGCAGATTCTCCCGGATCCGGTCGTAGATTACGACCGTGTCGTTGAGCGAATAGCCGACGATGGTCAGGATCGCGGCGACGACGTTCAAGTCGACCTGCAGCCGGGTAAAGGCGAAAAAGCCGAGCGTCATCGACACGTCGTGCGCCAGGGTCAGCAGCGCGCCGACGCCGAATTGCCATTCGAACCGGAACCAGATGTAGATCGCGATCCCGATCATCGCGAAGATGATCGCTTTGGCGCCGTCGCTCGCCAGCTCCTCGCTGACCTTGCCCGACACCGTCTCGACGGCATCGATCCGCGCCCCGGGATAGTCGGCGGTGATGAGCTGCTTGACCTGGTTGGCGACGACATTCGCCTGGGCGTCTCCGCCCTGCGGCTTGGGCAGGCGAATCTGGTAGCTTTTCGGCCCGCCGAACTCGGAAATGGCCGCCTCGCCGAGGTGCAGGTTGAGGACCCGGCCGCGCAGCTGCTCGACGTCGACCGGCTGGACGAAGGTCACGCGGATCACCTGGCCGCCGACGAAGTCGATGCCAAGGTTGAGCCCGCGATAGCCCGTGTAGGCGAAGGACGCGATCGTCAGCAGGGTCGACAGGATGACGGCGAGGTTGCGCCAGCGCATGAAGTCGAGGTTGGTGTGGTCGGGTACGAGCTTGAGGTGCCTCATCGCCTGATCCTCAGATGTTCAGTTCGCGCGGCCGGGCGCGGCGCAGCCACAGCGCAACCAGCATGCGGGTGAAATAGACCGCGGTGAACACCGAGGTGACGACGCCGATCAGCAGCACGACGGCGAAGCCGCGCACCGGTCCCGAGCCGAAGAAAGCCATGATCCCGGCCGAGATGACGTGGGTGACGTTGGCGTCGAAAATCGCGCGGAACGCCTCGCGATAGCCGGTCTCGACCGCGTCGAGCAGCCGCCGCCCGCGCCTGATCTCCTCGCGGATCCGCTCGTTGATCAGCACGTTGGCGTCGACCGCGGCGCCGATGGTCAGGATGAAGCCGGCGATTCCGGGCAGGGTCAGGGTCGCTCCGAACAGCGCCATGATGCCGAGGATCAGGAAGGCGTTCACGACCAGCGCGATGTTCGCATAGACTCCGAACCGCCCGTAGGTGACGAGCATGAAGAGCATCACGCCGATCGTTCCGATCAGGCTGGCGATGACCCCCTTGTGGATCGAATCCTTGCCGAGATCGGGGCCGATCGAGCGCTCCTCGATCACGTTGAGCTTGACCGGCAGCTTGCCCGAGGCGAGCGAGACCGCGAGGTCGTTGGCGCTCTGCACGGTGAAGCTGCCGGTGATCTGGGCATTGCCGCCGAGGATCGGCTCGTTGATGTTGGGCGCCGACAGCACCTTGTCGTCGAGGATGATCGCGAACGGCTTGCCGACATTCTCCTGGGTCGCCCGGGCGAAGCGCTTCGCGCCCGCGGTGTTGAACTTGATGTTGATGTCGGGGCGGCCGTCCTGGTCGAAGCCCTGCCGCGCGTCGGTCAGCTGGTCGCCGGCGACCATCACGCGCCGCTTGACGGCGACGAAGCTCGTGCCGTCGGCCATCGGCAGCACCTGGCTCCCGGGCGGGGCGCGGCCCTGCTGGACGTCGGCGGGGTTCGCCTCGAGGTCGACCAGCTTGAACTCGAGCCGGGCGGTCTGGCCGATCAGCTTCTTCAGCTGGTCGGGATTCTCGACCCCCGGCACCTCGACCAGGATGCGGTTGCTGCCCTCGGTGACGACGGTGATTTCCTTGGTGCCGCCAGGATCGATGCGGCGGCGAACCACGTCGCGCGCGACGCCCATGGCGCTCTTCAGCGCCTGGACGGTGCCGCTGTCGGTCGGGGTCAGGACGATCCGGGTCGAATCGACGACCTGCACGTCCCAGTCGCGCTTGCCGGTCAGCTGCAGCGGCTCGGTCAGCTTGCGCACGCGCTCGACCGCGGCATCGAGCCTGGTCGGGTCGCGGACCAGGAACGACAGCCGCCCGCCGGCGGTCGAGATGTCGCTGATGTCGATCCGCGGATCGTGGCGAAGCTCGGTCGCGACTTCGTCTTCCTTGCCCTGGAGCCGCTGCTTCAGCGCGTCGCGCGCGTCGGCCTCGAGCAGGAGATGGCTGCCGCCGGCGAGGTCGAGGCCAAGGTTGATCTTGTCGTGGGGCAGCCAGGCCGGCCAGCGGTCGGCGTAGGGCGTGCCGGCGAGCAGGCTCGGCAGGGACAGGAAGACGCCGAGCGCGACGACGAGCGTAACCAGCCAGACTTTCCAGCGCGGGAATTCGAGCATCAGTCGTTCGCGGGCTTGGCGTTGGGGCTAAGCACCTGGCTCAGCGTCGACTTGATCACCCGGACCTTGACGCCGTTGGCGATCTCGACCTCGGCCTCGTCGTCGGTGACTTTGGTCACCCGGCCGCGAATCCCGCCGCCGGTGATCACCTCGTCGCCCTTCTTGACTGCCTTGAGCGACGCCTGGTGCTGCTTCACCCGGAGCTGCTGGGGCCGGATCATCAACAGGTAGAAAACGACGAAGATCAGCAGCCACGGGGCAATCCCCATCAGCAGCTGCGTCGTGGCGCTCGCCTGGCCGGCCGGCGCGGCCTGCATGGCCATTAGGGACGTGTTCGACATTCTTGGGTGAAGCTTTCCGTGATTTCCCTCCGCCTCGCCCTAGCGGGCAAGGCTGGTCGGGGCGACTGGATTCGAACCAGCGACCTCCACACCCCCAGTGTGATGCGCTACCAGGCTGCGCTACGCCCCGACCTGGCCGGCGCATCTAGGCAGGGCCACCAGTCAAGGCAAGGTGCGGCGGGAGGCGAAGTGGCCCGGCGACGGCAAAAAGGCAAAGCGGGCAAATGGGTTGGCCGAGCGATTTCGCTGCTGCTTGCGATTCCGGCGCTGTACCTGGTCGCGGCGCTGACCGGGTCGCTGATCCCGGTCAACCCCGGCTGGACCGAGCCCAACGAAGGCACGACCGTCTACATCGCCGACAACGGCATCCACGCCGACATCATCATGCCGGTCGCCGCCGAAGGGCGCGACTGGGCGCCCTTCATCCCGCGGACCGATTTCGCCGCGGCCGACCCGGGGGCGCGCTGGATCGCCTTCGGGTCGGGCGAGGAGCGGGTCTATCTCGACACCCCGACGTGGTCGGACATCACCCCGCGCACCATTTGGTCGGCGCTGACCGGCGGCCGGCGGGTGATGCACGTCGAATATGTCGGCGACCCGAGCTACGCGGTGCGCGAGATTCGCTTGCGGCCCGACGAGTACCGCCGGCTGTGGGCCGCGATCCGCGCCGATTTCGCGCTCGATCCGAACGGCCAGCCGCAGCGCCTCGACCATCCCGGCTACGGCTGCTGCGACGCTTTCTATCGCGCGGTCGGCAAGGAGAGCGCGGTGCGGACCTGCAACACGTGGGTCGCGCGCTGGCTGCGCGTCGCGGGGGTCGAGACGAGCGCCTGGCCGCCGTTCGTCCCGGGCCTGGTGTGGCGGTACCGGAGAGTGTGAGTTCCTCCCCGTCGCGACGCGACGGGGAGGGGAACCATGCGGAGCATGGTGGAGGGGTAATTGGCGCTGACGTCTTCTACCCCTCCACCATCCAATCTGCGTTGGATGGTTCCCCTCCCCACGAGCTACGCTTGCAGGGAGGAATGATCAGAGCACGTACCGCGACAGATCCGCGTTCTTGGCGATTCCGCTGAGCTGCTGCTCGACGAACGCGGCGTCGACCACCAGCGATTCGCCGCGGCGGTCCTCGGCCTCGAAGCTGACGTCCTCGAGCAATTTCTCCATCACCGTCTGGAGCCGCCGGGCTCCGATATTCTCGACCGATTCGTTCACTTCCGCAGCGATCCGGGCGAGCGCCGCGATGCCGTCGTCGGCGAAGGTGATCGTGACGCCCTCGGTGCCGAGCAACGCCTGATACTGCTCGGTCAGGCTGGCCCGGGTCGCCGACAGGATGCGCACGAAATCCTCCTGGGTCAGCGCCTTCAATTCGACCCGGATCGGCAGCCGTCCCTGGAGCTCGGGCAGCAAATCGGCGGGCTTGGCGAGGTGGAAGGCGCCCGAGGCGATGAACAGGATGTGGTCGGTCTTGAGCGGTCCGTATTTGGTCGCAACCGTGGTGCCTTCGATCAACGGCAGGAGGTCGCGCTGGACGCCCTCGCGGCTGATCGAACCGCCGCGAACGTCGCTGACCGCAATCTTGTCGATCTCGTCGAGGAACACGATTCCATTGGCCTCGGCGTCGGCCAGTGCGGCGCGGTTGATGTCGTCGGGGTCGATCCGCTTGTCGGCTTCCTCGTCGGTCAGCCGGGCGAGCGCGTCGGGCACCTTGAGCTTGCGCCGCGCGCGCGGCTGCTGACCCATCGCCTTGCCCATGATCGACTTCAAATCGAACACCTGCGCCCCCATGCCGGGGATTTCGAAGGGCATGGCCGGGGCTTCGTCGACCTCGATTTCGACTTCGGCGCTGTTGAGGCTGCCGTCGGCGAAGCGCTGCTTGAAGCTCTCGCGCGTCGCCTGGCTCGAGCCCTTGCCGGTCAGCGCGTCGAGCAATTTGTCCATCGCCGCTTCCTCGGCCGCGGCGCGGACCTTGTTGCGGCGGCGCTCGCGCTCGAGCCGGACTGCTTCCTCGACGAGGTCGCGGGCGATCTGCTCGACGTCGCGGCCGACATAGCCGACCTCGGTGAACTTGGTCGCCTCGACCTTGACGAACGGCGCGTCGGCGAGCTTCGCCAGGCGTCGGCTGATCTCGGTCTTGCCGCAGCCGGTCGGGCCGATCATCAGGATGTTCTTGGGCGTCACCTCGTCGCGCAATTCGGGCGACAGCTGCTGGCGCCGCCAGCGGTTGCGGAGGGCGACCGCGACCGCTTTCTTGGCGTCGTCCTGGCCGACGATGTGGGCGTTCAGCGCGGCGACGATCGCCTTGGGTGTGAGCTTGTCCTTGAGCACTTCGGCCTGCTCCCCACCGCTCTGAAGAATGGAGGATTGGTAATTCATTGCGGTAGCTATGTCGGATGGGCCGACAGGCACTTCAAGCGGTACAGCGGAAGCTCGCGAAGAAGCGCTTGTGGCGCTCGATGATCCGGGCGATCGCTGCCGGGTCGGGATTGGCGTCCCACTGATCCAGCTCGAAGCTGCCGCCGAGAATGATCCCGTCGGCGCGGGGGAACATGTAGCCGGGACCGCCGCTCACCGCGTAGCGGATTTCGGGCTGCGGCAAGATGATCGCGAGTTGCCCGCGCGCCGGATGCAGATCCTGGTCGCCGAACAGGTCGCGCGACCCCAGCCCGGTGCAGTTGAAGACAAGCGCTTCGCCCAGGCCCAAAATCGCCTGTGGGTTGGGAAAGTCGCGCACTTCGAACTTGCCGCCGGCAATTCCGATGTCGCGCATCGTCTGGCGCAGGAAATGGCCGGTTTCGACGTACATCGTCTCGAAGCGGACGACATTGTCCATCGGGAATGGATGTTCGGCCTGCGACAGGCGCTTGGTCGCGGGGAAATAGGGATCGAGCGGGGACGGCTTGAGGTCCGGAATTTCCTCGTAGGTCGGCAACCAGCGGATGCCATATTCATCACCGACCATGATCTGCCAACGGCGCCAGCTGTAATCCATCGCCGCCAACAGTTGCGCGCGCCACTCGGGCGTCACCGCCTCGTCCTTGTATAGGTAAGCGGGCTCGATCTGGCCGCCGGCGATGTTCGAGGTTGTGTGTGGCGGCAGGGCCTTCGCGTAGATCGTGACCGGGAAGCCGGCTTCCTGGACCAGACGCGCCGTGGTCAGGCCCAGGGCCCCAGCGCCGATCACCGCTACCGGTCCCGAATGACCGGGCAGGCCGAGATTGGTCGCCAGCCGCGAGCTTCCCCAGCTCAGGGTAATCCCACCGCCGCCGTGGCCGTAATTGTGGACCAGCGCCTTGTCGCCAAGCGCCTCGCGGCGGACGACGAAGCCTGAGGCCCGGTAGGGTCTGAGACCCGCAACGGTGCGGATGACTCGGCTCGCATCGACATTGACCGGCGTCAGCGGTGCGCAATTGGCGAACGTCCGCGTCCGGGCGCCGACGCCGGCGCAGCCGGACAGCAGCGCAGCGGACCCGGCGGCGAAGGTTCGGCGATCGAGCAGCACGGCTCGACACTAGCGATTCGTCATTCCCGCGAAAGCGGGAATCCACACGCCGGCTATTGCGTGGTGATGGTCGTCGTCGGCGTCTGGTTGCCGGCGTTGTTGCGGATGATGTTGTTGCCGAGCGAGGTGATCGTGCCGCTGCCGATCTGCAACCCGGCGGTGGTGTTGTTGGTCACCGTGCTGCCGTACAGGAAGACCGTCGGCGCGCCGCCCGCAGCGGCGAGGGTGATTCCGGCGGCGTTGTTTGCCAGAAGGCTGCCGCTGATCGTCGCGGTGGCGGTGGTGAGCTCGAGCCGGACGCCGCCCGAGTTGCGGTTGTTGGTCAGCGCGGACCGGTTGATTGACGCCGCGGTCAACTCACGCAGGTTGATTCCGGCCTGCCCGCCGCGGGCGATGCTGGTGTTGTCGACCACCAGGATCACATTCCCGGCCGTGGGTGACGAATCGATGCCGTGATTCTCCATGTTGTAAATGAGGGAGTTCGAAACGTTGACGCGGACCGCGGACGTGGTGGTCTCGATCGTAACGCCGCGCCCGTTGGTCCCGCTGCCCGCGAAATTCATCAGCGTGACATTGTCGATGTTCACACCCCCCGCCTGGAGGATGCGGATGCCGTTGCCGACCGTTCCGCCGGCCCCGTCGATCGACAGGTTGCGCAGATTGACCGTCGCGCCCGCGCCGTTGATGATGATGCCGTTGGTGTTGAGCGCGAGGATCCCGGCCTGGGTCCCGGCGCCGTCGATGGTGATCGACTTGGTGATGGTGACCGCCCCGAAGCCGCCCGGGTCGATGACATTGATCTCGCCGCCGGTGGCGGTCTTTGAGATCGCTCCGGCGAACGTCTTGCACGGTGCCGTCCGGCTGCACGGGTTGGCGTCGTCGCCGACTCCCGAAACCCAGGTGCGCGTCGCCTGCGCGTTCGCGACCGAAGCGAACGCGACGACGGAAGCAGCGGCGAGGAAGGGTTTGAAGATGCTCATGGTTGCCCCCTTTTGGCGCTTGCCGCGGCAAGCACAGGAAATCACCCGAGCATGTCGTATGTTAAGTCAACCGCCGGCCTTGAGCAACGGCCGTTGATCAATCACTCGCCGACCGTTTCCACCGTCAGCCGGTCGTTGGTGAACACGCACACTTCCGCCGCGATCTGCATCGCCCGGCGTGCGAGCACTTCGGGGTCCTGCTCATAGTCGGATAAGGCCCGCGCCGCGGCCAGCGCGTAATTGCCGCCCGAGCCGATCGCCGCGATCCCGCCCTCGGGCTCGAGCACATCGCCGTTGCCGGTCAGGATGAGCATCTGCTCAGCGTCGGCGACGATCATCATCGCCTCGAGGTTGCGGAGGTATTTGTCGGTGCGCCAGTCCTTGGCGAGCTCGACCGCGGCGCGCAGCAGCTGCCCGTTATATTGCTCGAGCTTCTTCTCGAGCCGCTCGAACAAGGTGAAAGCGTCGGCGGTCGCTCCGGCGAAGCCGCCGATGACCGTGCCGTCGGCGCCGATCCGCCGCACCTTCTTTGCATTGGGCTTGATGACGGTGTTGCCGAGGCTGACCTGGCCGTCGCCGGCGACGACGGTCTTGCCCCCCTTCTTGACCCCGAGGATGGTGGTCCCGTGATACTGTTCCATGGCCGCGATGTGGGAAGGCCGGCGAACGGCTGCAACTAGCCGCGGCGAACGAAGCGGCGATCGGGCACCAGCCAGAAGATGCCGACCCCGACGTAGATTGCGACCGACAGGTACGGCGAGACGAACGCCAGCGGCAACGCCACGGCGTAGCCGGCGAAGCTCGCCCATTCCTTGACGCCGCGGCCGACCGCCCGCTTCACGCCCGAAACCTCGCCCTCGGCGGCGATCAGGGCGCGCTCGAGCAGGACATAGCAGGCGGACGCGCCGAGCAGCACGATGCCGAACGACGCGGTCGGCCAGGCCGTGACCCCGGCTTCGTCGATCCAGCGGATCATCAGCGGGAACAGGGTGAGCCAGAACAGCAGCGCGTGGTTGGCCCACAGCACGGCGCCGGTGACCCGGTGGGCCGACTGCATCATGTGATGATGGTTGTTCCAGTAGATCGCGACGTAGACGAAGGCGAGCAGATAAGCGGCGAGGAACGGCAGCACCGCGAGCACTGCCTCGGGCGTCGGTTCGGCCGGGATCTTCACCTCCAGCACCATGATCGTCAGCACGATCGCGACGACCCCGTCGGTCAGTGCGTTCAGCCGCTCGGGTGTCATCTCACTCCGCCAGTTTCTCGAGCCGTTTGTCGGGAATGTTCCACCGCAGCGCAACCGCGAAATCGCCACGACATAGGCCGCGAGCCTGACCTGCCCCTGGCGGCAGCGCGCCGCGGGCGCGGGGCCCGACCGCGCCCGTTCGACCCGGGCTACTTCAGCAAACCGCCCTTCTGCTGGCGCCACGCGTAGTAAAATTGCGCAATCCCGGCAGCAACGATGAGGATCGGCATGTAGCGCATCATTCCGGCGTCCAGTCCCGCCGGCATCGGCGCGCCGAGGTACTGGCCGCCGAAGCTCAGCGCCATGCCGACCAGTGACAGCGCAAAGGCCCAGACCGCCCAGCGGCTTTTCATCAGCAGCAGCACCGAACCGAGCAGCGCGCACCAAACACCGAGGCCCCAGCCGATCTGCGCATACATCGGCAGGCCATCGATCCAGGCGAGGATCGCGTTGGCGTCGCCCATCTGCGACAGATAGTCCGTGCTGCGCATTCGGGTCATGATGTAGTCATATCCGCCGAAGCAGTTCCACAGCAGCGACAGGATTCCGACGATCCACAAATGCGCGGGAGTCCGCGCCGACACGGCTTGTTGCATGATGATGCCCCTCCCAAGGCGCGCCGGCCGGCCCGGCGCGTCCGCAATGGGACGTTTCGCGCGCGCAATGTCAAGCGCCGAGCGGCGCGGTCAGCTCACCGCGACGCCCTGACGCAGCACCTTTTCGAGCGCGGTCGCGAGCGATTCCAGTTCATAGGGCTTCTGCAGCACTTCGAAGCCGTGAGTCCCGCCGACCTGTTCGCTGTAACCGGTGGTCAGCAGGATCGGCAGTTCCGGGTATCGGTTGCGGACCTTGCGCGCCAGCTCGAGCCCGCTGATCCCGCCCGGCATGATGATGTCCGAAAAGATCAGCCGCGGCCGATCGCCGTTGGTCAACCGGTCGAGCGCTTCCTTCGCGCTGTGAACGACGTGCGGTTCGAACCCCAGTTCATCGAGCATCCCGGCGGCGAGGTCGGCGACCAGTTCGTCATCCTCAACGACGAGGACCGTGCCGGACCGCGCCTCGCCATTTGCCTGGCCTCTCCGCGCGGGCACCCCGGCATGCCGGGCGGCGAGGTAGATCGAAAAGGTCGCGCCCTTGCCGAGCTCGGATTCGACCGTGACCGTTCCGCCGAGCTGCTTGGCAAAGCCGAACACCTGGCTAAGGCCGAGGCCGGTGCCTTCGCCGAACGCCTTGGTCGTGAAGAAGGGCTCGAAGATCCGCTCCATCGTCTCGGGCGACATGCCCGCGCCGGTATCGGAAATGCGGAGCGCGACATACTCGCCGCGCAGGCCGTCGGGCCTGCCCTCGAGTACGACGTTGGTTGCGCTGACCTTGAGCTTGCCGCCGTGCCGCATCGAGTCGCGGGCGTTGAACGCGAGGTTGAGAATGGCGAGCTCGAGCGCGCCGGCGTCGGCCTCGACCGACCACAGCTGGTCGGAGAGCTCGACGACCACTTCGATGTCCGAACGGAGCGAGGGGCGCAGCAGGGTGCTGACGTCGCCGAGGAAATGCTTGAGGTCGATCTGCTTCAGTTCGAGCGGCTGGGCCCGCGCGAACGCGAGCAGCTGCTTGGTGAGGCTGGCCCCGCGCTGGGCCGAATTGCGAATGCCGTCGAGCATCCGCTGAACCTTGGCGACGTTGCTGATGTTGCGCAGCGCCAGGTCGGCGGCGCCGAGGATCGCGGTCAGCAAATTGTTGAAATCATGCGCAAGGCCGCCAGTCAGCTGGCCGAGCGCTTCCATCTTCTGCGAGCGGAACAATTGCTCGCGCGATTCCTCCAGCCGCAGCTGGGTCTCGCGCTTCTCGGTCATGTCGCGCGTGATCTTGGCAAAGCCGAGCAGCTTGCCGTCCGGGTCGCGGATCGCGTCGATCACGACGCTTGCCCAGAAGCGGTCGCCGTTCTTGCGGACGCGCCATCCTTCGGCTTCGTAGCGGCCGGTCTCGCGCGCCGTCTCGAGCGCCCGCTTCGGCACTCCGGCCGCCAGGTCCTCGGGGGTGTAGAAGCGGCTGAAATGCTCGCCGATGATATCGTCGGGCGAATAGCCTTTGATGCGCTCCGCGCCCGCGTTCCAGTTGGTTACCCGGCCGTCAGGATCGAGCATGTAGATCGCATAGTCGGTGACGCCCTGAACGAGGATCCGGAAGCCGCGCTCGGCCTCGAGCAGCGCCTGCTCCGCCGCACGCTTGTCGGTCATGTCGCGAGTGATCTTGGCGAAGCCAAGCAGACGGCCGGAGTCGTCGGTGATCCGGTCGACGACCACGCTCGCCCAGAAGCGCGTGCCGTCCTTGCGCACGCGCCAGCCTTCGCCCGCATACTTGCCTTCCCGCCGCGCGGTCTCGAGCACCATCTCCGGGGTGCCCGCTGCCCGATCCTCTTCGGTGTAGAATCGCGAGAAGTGCTGGCCGATGATCTCGTCGGCGTCGAACCCCTTGATCCGCTCGGCGCCGGCGTTCCAGCTCGTCACGCGGCCGTCCGGATCGAGCATGTAGATCGCATAGTCGACGATCGACTGGATCAGCAGCCTGAACGGGTCTTCGCTAACCGGTCTCTCCAACAAATCTAACGACCCCTCCAACCGGCGACTCCCGTCCAAGGCGCCAGACGCACTGGGGCGCGCGACGTTCAACCCGCGAAACTCGCTGCGGTTTCACGGCTGTGGTGTCGGTCGTCGGGTGGCGGATCGCGCCGGAGCGTGATCAGCGCCGCTCGCGGGCCAGGCGCGACATCAGGATGGCGGCGCGCTTGGCCTGCTTGGCGATCGACGGCAGGTCGACCGTCTCGCTCGGCGTGTGCGACCCGTCGCCCGCCGGCCCGAGCCCAACCAGCCCGTCGACGTCCCGGGCGACGAAGCTGATGTCGCCGGCGCCGCGCTTGGCCGGGTCGAGCTCGCCCATCTCGGCCAGGCCCATGTCGCGGTTGACCTGGTTGAGCCTGGCGAGGAGCGCGCGGTTGCCCGCGGTCGGCGGCATCGGCGGGTAGCTGTCCTCGTCGAAGCTGATCTCGGCTTTCGACCCCGGCAGCGATTGCGCGACGATCGCGCGCATCTTCGCGCGGGTGCGCTCGATCTGCTCCTCGCTGATCGCGCGCATGTCGCCGCGCGCGACGGCGGTGGCGGCGATGACGTTGGTCTTGCCCGTCGCCTGCAGCCGGATCCGCCCCGCGTCGAGCTCGCTCGTCTGGCCGCCGCCGACCAGCCCGACATTGTAGGTCAGGCGGTCGTCGGGCAGCTCGCGGCGAAACGAGTCGAGAATCCGGGCGAGCTCGAAGATCGCGCCGTAGCTGCCGCCCGGAGTCCCGGTGCCGACTCCGGCGGAATGGCCTGCCTGGCCGGTGACGGTGAGGGTCCAGCTGCCGGCGCTGCGCCGCGCGGTCGAGCCCATGTCGCCCCCCTCGTCCACCGCAAGCGCCTCGAAATCGAGCGCGGCGTCGGCCTTCCTCCCCTCGGCGACGAGGTCGCGGCGCGAGATGCTGAGCGGGTTGCCGGCATCCTCCTCGTCGCCGGTGAGGACGACCGTGATATTGGCCTGGCGGAGCGTCCCGGCCGCCTGCATCGCCCGCAGCGCGGCGACGATCACCGCCATTCCGCCCTTGTCGTCGCCGGCGCCGGGGCCGCGCGCCCGGTCGCCTTCGCGCTGCCAGCGCTGGAACGGCGAGTCCGGCTCGAACACCGTGTCGAGGTGGGCGATGAGCAGCAGCCGCTTGCCGGTCCGGCTGCCGGCGTGGCGGGCGACGATGTGCCCGGACCGGCCGGCGGCCTTCATGTCGATCCATTCGACCTTGAAGCCCAATGGCTCGAGCTCGGAGCGCAGCATGCGCCCGACGGTTTCGACGCCGGCGAGGTTCTGCGTGCCGCTGTTCTGGTTGACCCAGGTCTCGAGCATGGCGAGCGTCCGCCCCTGCTCGGCGTCGACGGTCCGGACCATCGCCTGCTCCGCCGGGCTGAGCCTGGCCGCGGCCGGGGCGGCGAGCGCGGCCGCAGCGGCCAGGGCCAACAGGATTCGGGACGTCATGACGCCACCCTAACCACCCGTTGCCGCTTCGTCATCCGCACTAGCGGTAAATTTTGCTTTCCTACAACACGCCTATTTGGTTATTTTTGCGCGACTCGGAGAAATGCCGATGAGCCTTTTGCGCCTCCTCAATGTTCAGGGCTTCGCGGGACTTGCCGCCGCGCTCGCGCTCGGGGTGATGCTGCTCGTCGAGAAGGGCGAAACCCGCCACTGGAAGAAGCAGAGCGGCCAGTTCGAGCAACTCTATCGTGCCGAGCAGACCGCCTTCGCCCGAACCGTCGCTGCCTATAGCGCCGCCGCCGAAGCGGCCCGCGCCGCCGACCGCGCCGCCGCCGAGCGGGTCCGCGCCGAGCAGCGCGCCGTCAACGAAAGGACCGCCCATGACTATGAAATGCGCCTGGCTGCTGCCCGCGATCGCGCTCGCCGGCTGCAGCGCACCGCCGTCACGGCCGCAGCCGATCCCTGCCCTGGCCGAGCAGCGCCAGTGCCCGGCCTATCCGCTGCCCCCTGCGGCGTTGCTGAAGCCGCCAATCACGACGGACTTCTTCCCGACGCCGCCCTCGTTGCCACCGAGCAAGCGATCCAGCTCGACGCGCTGATCGGTTGGGTGAGGCGCCAGGCGAACATCGACCCCAACGCCCCGCGCTGAAGCGACGACTCGTGGCCGAAACAAGCATGACCGGCCGCAATGGGCGCAGCCAAGACGGTCGTCCGCACGTTGGACGATGCAGCAAAGGAGTTCATCCCATGAGCGCATTCGACCAGGTCCGCGAGCATATGACGGTGATCGGCGCCGACGGCGCCCCGATCGGCACCGTCGACCGGATCGAAGAGAATCGAATCAAGCTGATCCGCCATGACAGCGGCGTCGCCCACGACGACCATCATCATTTCATCCCGCGCGGGCTGGTCGCGGCGGTCGACGGCGACACCGTCCGGCTGACCGCGCGCGCCGAGGTCGTCGCCGACCTGTTCGAGCAGGAGGAGAGCGGCAGCCCGATCGGCTGACTTGACGGCGGGCGTGGTTCCCCGACAGGGTCCCTCACGGGACAATGGGGGGAACCACAGATGCGCCGATCGATCCTGGTGCTCGCTGCGCTGGTCGGCGTGGCCGGCTGCAGTCAATCCGCCGACCAGCCGGCGGCTAACTCCGCCGTCGCCAACACCGCCGCGCCGGCCAAGAAGCATCCGACTTACTGCTTCTTCAAGACCGCGGATACCAAGGGCTGGGCCGCATCGCGCGGCGCCGACGGCAATGTCGCGGTCACCGGCCAGGCGCACCTGCCAGACCGCCGCTACATGGCAACGCTCGGCGATGCCGAGGTCGAGGGAGACAAAGCGACGCTGTGGCTGACCATGGCGCCCAACACCACCGGCTCGGGAGCACCAGGCGACGTGTGGGATGCAGCGGCGACGATCCCGGACAGCAAAGAGGTCGAGAAGGTGACCGTGCTGTGCGGCAAGAAGAGCGTCGCCGAGCTGCCACTGAAAAAGCGTTAGTCGGCGCTTCGGGCGGGTTGCGCCGGGCGGCTTCGAGGCGCACTTTAAGTGCGTGGATAACAACGGTGATTTCCCGCCGGTCAAGGACCGCAGCTGGACCCGCATCGAGGATTATTTCGAATCGATGGCGCGGCGCCGGACGGCACGCCGGGCGCGCGAGCTGCGGCCGCGCACCGAGCCGGAGGTCCCGCGCTTTTCGCTGAGCACCCTGCCCTTCCTGATCCTGATCGGCGGGCTGGCCGTGCTGGCGGTCGGGATCGCCATTTCGGCCTGGCCCGGCAGCCAGCCGCCGCCAAAGGCGCAGGCGGCCGTCCGCCACGAGCAAGGAGTCGCGCCCAAGGGCTGGTTCCAGGCCGCGCAGAAGGAATTTCACCGAAAGGGCTGATCGCGTCGAGCACGCCGGGCTCGCGGCCGACGCGATTGCCGGCGCCCGCCGCTGTTGACAAGCACGCCCCTGCAGCCCGAAACCAGCGGCTGCTCGGAAGCTCTGGCGATTGGGGGTATGACCATGCCGACTTTTGAGATTCCCGACGGGCCGACGACGGTCGAGCTCAAGCGCACAGGCGATGCCAAGAACCCCGGGCCGGCAACCGGCTCGATCGTGTTCAACGTCACCAACAAATCGTCGGACGCATGCGACGGCCGGCTCGGCGTCGTCGTCTCCGGCGGGAGCAAGGACGCGTGGTTCTCGATCGACGGCGACCGCGAGCGGACCTTCGACGCGGGCGAGACCCAGACCGCGACGATCAAGGTCAGCGCCCCGGCCGACACGGCCGCCGGCAATTATCCGTTCCGGCTGCGCGCGGTCGCGGTCAACGATCCCGACAACGATCACGCCGAAGGCCCGGTCGCGACTGCCCAGGTCCCGCCCGCGACCGGTGCGCCGCCGCCGACCAAATGGTGGCTGTGGATCCTGATCGGCGTGGTCGTGCTCCTGCTGGTCGTCGTCGCTCTGTGGTTCGCCTTCAGCAAGTCCGGCGGTGATGACACGGTGAAGGTCCAGGAGAACAAGACAGCAGGGCCGCTGCCGCCACCCCCGCTACCGACGCCGACCAGCCACATGAGCCTCGAGCCCGGTTTCGACCGGCCCGGCCTCGACATCCAGGGCGGGCAAACCGTCGCCAACGCCCGGGCCTGTGCGCAGCTTTGCGTAGCGAATGAGAAGTGCGTGGCGATGACCTACGTCTTCCCCAGCCCCGGCGTTCCGCAGAATGGCGCCTGCTGGATCAAGTATGGCATTCCGGCGCAGGCGCCGAACCCGTACATGATCTCGGGGGTCAAGGTCTCCGACTAGGCGCGCAAACCCCGGCGGTTGACAAGCATGGCGTCGCTGTCCGAAATCACCCGTTGCTCGGAAGTTCTGGCGATTTGGGGGTATGACCATGCCGACTTTTGAGATTCCCGACGGGCCGACGACGGTCGAGCTCAAGCGCACGGGCGATGCCAAGACTCCCGGGCCGGCAACCGGCTCGATCGTGTTCAACGTGACCAACAAGGCCCCGGATGCGTGCGACGGCCGGCTCGGCGTCGTCGTGTCGGGCGACAGCAAGGAGGCCTGGTTCTCGGTCGAAGGCGATCGCGAGCGCACCTTTGCGGCTGGCGAGACCCAGACCGCGACGATCAACGTCAGCGTCCCGCCGGGCACTGCCGCGGGCAATTTTCCGTTCCGGCTGCGCGCGGTCGCGGTCAACGACCCTGACAATGACCATGCCGAAGGCCCGGTCGCGACCGCCCAGGTGCCGGGTTCGGCCCCCGTCGCAAAGGGCTCCAAGATGTGGCTGTGGATCCTGATCGGCGTGGTCGTGCTCCTGCTGATCGTCGTCGCTCTGTGGTTCGCTTTCCGCAGCAAGCCCGAGCCGGCGCAAGAGACGACCGAGGTCGCGAAGCCGGCCGAAGCGGCGAAGCCGGCGGCGCCGGTCGCGCAGGCGGCCTGCCCGCTCACCGGAACGTGGCGGGGCAGCGACGGCGGGGTCTACGATATCATGGAAGCGGGCAGCTCGGTCAGCTGGAACGGGCGCTACCCCGCGCCCGGCGGGTGGGCGCATCGCTTCTCCGGCAGGCGCAACGGCGACACAATCGAAGGCAGTTGGGCCGACTATCAGGGCAACACCGGCCGGGGCACGCTGACTATCCACGTGGACAGTCCGAGGCACCTGACTCGCGTCGGCAGCACCGGAAGCGGCTTTGGCGGAACGTCCTGGATGCGTCGCGGCTGCCCCTAGGGCAGGAGGGACTCGACTAGCGAGGGGCTAGCAGCGCCAGCCGCCGCCCGACCACCACAGCCGTTCGCAATTCTCGTTGTGCTGGACCCAGCGCGGGAAGGCGCGGTCGGGCCGGTCGTGCCACCAGTCGTTGTAGCTGTCGGCCTCCCACGTCCGGTTGTTGTACAGCGCCCACTCGCCGCCATAGACGTCCAGCACCATATTGCCGGCGCAGCGCCCGCCCTGCCGGTGATGGCGATCGCCGCGGCGGCCGTCGAAGCAGCCGCGCGTGAATGGCGATCCGGCGGTGGGCCCGGACGCGGTGCCGGAAAATCCGCCTGGCGCACGATCCATCGCCTGGGCCGGTGCGGCAGAGGCGGCGACTGCAGCGAAGGTTAGGGCGCTGCCAAGCAACATCGTCTTCATGTCGCTGTTCCTTCTTTCGAATGTCCTTCCGGACACGGATCAAACGCGGCTGGCGCGCCATCGTTGCCGGGTTGCGGACATTCATTGCGCGGCAATCTCGCCGCGCCCAGATAGCACAGATGCCCGCCGGCCTCACCGCCGCCCTCGTCCTGCTCGCAGCAGCCGCGCCGGCCGCGGGTTCGCCCGCGCCCGACCCGGCGAAAGCGCCGGCCGCGCCGGCCGCGGACAGCTGCCGGCCCGGCCAGCGCGCGACCAACCCCAACGAGATCGTGATCTGCGCCGAGCGCACCGACGGCTACCGCCTCAACCCCGACGTGATGCAGGCGCGGCGCGAGCTGCGCAGCGGCGGCCGACCGACTCGTCCCGGGCCGGGCGGGATGAAGGACGGGACCTGCGCCGTGGGGCCGATGGGCTGCGGCCCGCAGGCCGGAATCAACCTGATCGGCGCCGCTTTGACCGCGGCCCAGATGGCCGGCCGCCTCGCCGCGGGCCAGGAGATCGGCAGCATGTTCCTGACCGACCCGCACCCGAGCGAATATCAGCTCTACCAGGCGGCCAAAGCGCGCCGCGAAGCGGAGGAGGCCGAGCAAGCCGCCAAGGCGAAGGCGCAAGCGGCGGAGGCCGCGGAGCAGGCCAAGGCCCGGGACAAATAAGCGCACTACTTCACCGACTGTTAGCCACCGCGGTGCTAAAGCCCGGCGCGGGGTGACGGCATGCGCGGATTCCTGATTTTCCTGGCGGTGGCGGTTCCGGTGGTGCTCGTCAGCCCGTTCTTCTGGGCGCTGGTGAACATGAACTTCGGGACCGAGCGCGTCGGCTACGGTCACAAGACGCCCGACGGGCGCATGGTCACCCAATGGGCGACGCTCGGACCGAAGGCACCGTGGCCGCAATGGGCGGTCGTGCCCGCAGGCGCCAGGCTGACCGTCCGCTCGAACTTCGCGGCAGCACCCGGCCACCCCGCTGTCGGGCTCGGCGACCTGTCCGGCAAGACCTCCGCCCGGATCGTCACGCAGCGCTACCAGGCTGCACTTGAGGGCGGCGGGTGGACCGTGCAGGTCGGCCGTTTCGATTCACTGTCGGGCGACTTGCCGCCCGAGCCGATCCACTGGTGCATCGTCGAGGGCCGCAAGGACGGCCGCGTCCAGCGCCTGAGTGTCGCCATCCACGACCAGGGCACCGACGGCTCGCTGTGGTGGACCGCTGGTCCGGCGAAATTCCCGGTCGGCACGACCGACCGGCCCTGCTGGACGAGCTGAGCGATAACCGGAAAGTAATCGTCCGCGGATAAGTGTCGCGTCATGACCAGCCGTTCGCTCGCCCGCTACCTCACTCCGTGGACGCTCAAGCGCGAGCGCGAGACCGAGCGGCTGCGGCTGCTCAAGGCGCGCGACGGCGACAGCTGCGCGCGCTGCCGGCGGCCGCTGCGCTTCGACCTGCCGGCCGGCCACGACCAGGGCCCGCGGGTCGAGGAGATCGCGCCGGGCAGCGATCGGCTCGACAACCTTCGCCTGACCCACCGCCGCTGCAACGCGCCGGGGCTCGACCACACCGCCGAGGTCAGCGAACGGATCCGGCGCAAGGCCGAAGCCGAGCTGTTCACCAAGGCCCGCAAGCGCAAGCGCCGGGCGGCTTAAGGCGCCGCGCTTTTCGGACAACGGATGTGGCCGGCACGCTGATGGTCGCGACGCTAACGCTATGGTTACCACCTCCGGCTAGGCTGCCGGCGTGAGCAAGTCCGCCAAGAAGACCGTGGAGCTGAAGCCGGCGGCGCGGCCGTCGCGCATCCGGCGCGAGCCGCCGCCGCGTCCCGACACTGCGCTGGCCCGCAAGCTCGACCGCATCGACTGGAGCTCGCGCGAATGGGAGATTCGCTTCGCGCTTGCCGGAATCGTCTTCTTCGCGGTGGCCATCGTCGCGGTCGTGATCGATGTGGGGCACCTGCTGAGTTACTAGCTGACCGCGGTGCCGGCCGTGCAGCGCCGACTCAATCCATTGTCGTTGCGCCCTTTTTTCAGCTAGACTCCCCGACCGCGACTCAAGGCTCGGATTGCAGCCGCCCGCGCCGCTTCTCCGCGACGCGATGCAGGGGAGTTGCCATGCGCAGATCGATGCACCTGCTGTGCGCAGCCGCCGTCGGGCTGGCCGCGTGCGGATCCAAGGACGACGTCACCAACCTCGCCAACAGTGCCGCGAACGGCGCCGCGAACGCCGCCAACACCGCCGAGACCACGGTCGCCGACGCGGCCAACAGCGCGGCCAACAGCGCGGCGAACGCGACCAGTACCAGCGGCACTGCGGGCACGACCAGTACGAGCGGCACTGCGGGCACGACCAACGACCGGGTGGCCTTCCGCGGCTGTCCG